>Ga0209089_10000461_pt1 | contig 37780 bp, 31 predicted proteins | sample ArcticOcean_MG_C_FD_187431 | JGI IMG/M metagenome (GOLD analysis project Ga0209089, IMG submission 187431) | Marine microbial communities from western Arctic Ocean - ArcticOcean_MG_CB2_150 (SPAdes) (version 2) | ecosystem: Environmental > Aquatic > Marine > Oceanic | place: Arctic Ocean: Canada...
AGTTTCATCAGGCAGTTTGGGAAGTCCTCGAAACTCTGGAACCAGTATTTCAGAAACATCAAAAATACCAAGATGCACGTATTTTAGAACGGTTAACAGAACCTGAGCGTGTAATCTCATTTCGAGTTCCTTGGGTAGATGACAAAGGACAGGTACAGGTCAATCGAGGAATGCGTGTTGAATTCAACAGTGCAATCGGACCTTACAAAGGAGGATTACGTTTTCATCCTAGTGTTAATCTAGGCATTATCAAATTTTTAGGTTTTGAACAAATTCTAAAAAACGCATTGACTACAAGACCTATTGGCGGTGGTAAAGGCGGTAGTGACTTTGATCCTAAAGGTAAGTCAGATTTAGAAGTTATGAGATTTTGCCAGTCTTTCATGACTGAATTATTTAGACATATTGGAGCTAATATTGATGTCCCAGCAGGTGATATTGGTGTTGGAGGAAGAGAGATAGGTTTCTTGTTTGGTCAATACAAGCGCTTAACTCGTAAATGGGAAGGAGTTTTGACTGGAAAGGGTCATGGTTGGGGAGGTTCTCTAATTAGACCAGAAGCCACTGGATACGGACAAGTTTACTTTCTAAGAGAAATGCTTGCATCCAAAGGAGCTAGTATCGAAGATAAAAAATGTGCAATATCGGGTAGTGGAAATGTTGCTCAGTTTTGTGCTCAAAAGGTTTTGAGTTATGGTGGTAAGGTTATTACCATGTCCGATTCCGGCGGTTATATTTTTGATAAAGAGGGAATTGATGAAGAAAAATTGGCTTGGATAATGGATTTGAAAAATAATAGACGAGGTAGAATCAAAGAGTATGTTTCTGAATATCCCGGTGCAAAATATCATGAAGGAAAGAGACCTTGGGGTGAAGTTTGTGATATCGGATTACCTAGCGCAACTCAAAACGAGATTGAAGAAAAAGGTGCTAAGAATTTAGTTAAGAATGGTTGTTTGGCAATATGTGAAGGTGCAAATATGCCTACTTCACCAGCTGCATATGAAATACTTAACAAAGCAGGTATCTTATTTGGCCCTGCTAAGGCAGCAAATGCCGGTGGAGTGGCAGTGTCTGCATTAGAGATGTCACAAAACGCAGCATTTGATGGTTGGACTAGTGAAAAAGTGGATTCAAAATTGGATCAAATTATGACTGGAATTCATAAGCAATGTGCGGATGCAGCCTTAGAATATGGTCAAAAAGGTAATTTAGTTGTTGGAGCAAATATAGCTGGTTTCCTGAAAGTAGCTGATGCTATGCTTGATCAAGGCGTAGTGTGAAACAGAAGGCTACATTCGCTCTTTTTGTAGTCACAATTGTATGGGGTTGGACATTTATCTGGCTTAAACAAGCACTAGATACTGCTGAATTATATTCTTCTGGTAACCAAATTAATATTGTATCTACACTTTTTGTATCATTGAGATTTGGTTTTGCTATATTTTTATTCTTTATTTTTGTCCCATCTCTAAAGAAAGAGATACAGGGATATCAAGTATGGAGTGATGGATTTATTCTTTCTATGTTTATGTTAGGAGGTTTTGTCTTTCAGATGATTGGTTTAGCAGGTATATCTCCTGCAGTTTCCGCTTTCTTGACAAGTTTGTATGTTCTATTTACAGCATTGATTTTGGCTTGGTATGCGGGAAAATTACAGAATAGAAGTTTAATTTTAGGAGTCGTATTAGCTACTTTTGGAGCTGGTTTTATTCAAGGTCCACCACAATTGCATTATGATATCTCAGAATGGCTAACCATATTATGTGCACTTATGATTGCAGGCCACATAATTTTTACAGACATCTCTACGAAGCGTGTATCTCCTATAGGTCTTGCATTTACTTCTATAACTATATCTACTCTTTTATGTATTTTGTTATTTGACTTATTCTTGTTTTTAGATGTAGGCAAGGTTGATATAGTAGGTTTATTGTCAGACACTCAGTTTTTGTATCCTTTGTTATTGTCTTCTATTTTTGGCACTTTCGGAGCGTTGGTATTAGTTAATCTGTACCAAAAGTATATGGATCCAGTTAGAGCTGCTATACTGTATGGCCTTGAACCAATTTGGGCAACTTTCTTAGCTATTTATTTGGATATGGCTGAATTTACTTTTTGGTTAATCCTTGGTGGGAGTCTTTTACTAATTGGGAATTTAATTGCTGAACTAGGCAATCAGAGTGTTTCAGAATAGCGTTTTGAAACTTCAGCCCAGTTAACAACATTAAAGAAAGCAGTAATGTAGTCTGCTCTGAGATTCTGATAATTTAGATAATAAGCATGTTCCCAAACATCTATACCTAGAATTGGTATTTCTCCGTCAGTACCACCATATTTATTTCCCATTAGAGGATTGTCCTGATTGGCTGTAGAACATATTTCTAGTTTACCATTATTCGAACACAACCAAGCCCAACCAGATCCAAATCTAGTCATTCCTGCACTTTGGAATTTAGCTTTGAAATCATCTAAAGAATCAAAAGCTTCTAACAATGCCGAATTTAATCCTGAGCTCATTTCACCATTAACAGGACCCATGACTTCCCAGAACATAGAGTGGTTGAAGTGTCCACCCCCATGGTTTCGTACAGCACCACGTTGTGCTTCAGGGACTGAGTCTAGATCAGTAATCAATTCCTTTACAGATTTCCCATCAATTCCTGCAGCTTCTATTGCACCATTTAGCATGTTCACGTATGCAGCATGATGCTTGTCATGATGTATCCGCATAGTTTCTTCATCTATGTAAGGTTCAAGAGCGCTGTAGTCGTAAGGTAAATCAGGTACTTCAAATGCCATATTTTATCCCAGAAGATGGATAATAATAAAGTTCTCTATTCTATATCTTCTTTCATAATTAACCTTGTTGGATAGGCTAACCTTACACCCTGTTCTTCAAATTGTTTTAAAATTTCTTTGACAAAATAGGATTTAGTACTTCTCATTTGAGGTGCATCAGGAACATAGTATCTAATCTCCATGATAACTTCTTGATCTCCAAAATCTCTCAATACAATTTGAGGTGGATTTGGCTTTGTCTGGCAAATGTCCTCATGACTTTTAGCAATGTTTTCTACGATTTCTTCTCCTTTAGAGACATTCTTCCAATTAGGTACTAATCCTAATCGAATTCTTACTCGTAGCCTTCGGTCATCTTTATGATTAAAATTAGCAATAGTATCTTTTGTTAATAATTTATTTGGAATCGTAAGGAGTACACCATCTGTTGAACGAACTTTTGTTGTTCTGAGCCCTATTTCACTTACATCTCCCCAGCTAGAATACAAACTTCCAATTTTCTTAGGTAATAAGATTCGATCACCTTCTCTAAATGGTCTGTCTATCATAAGGAATATACCTGCAATAATATTTTCAATAGTATCTTGAGCTGCAAAAGCCATTGCTAGCCCTACGATACCTAGAGCTGCTACAATTCCGGTGACGTTGATTCCCAATTCGTTGGCAGCAGTTAGGATAATTACCAACCAAAGACCTACACTAACTACCTTAAAGAGAAAATTCTCGATACCTTCATCAATATAATCATATTTTTCAAAAAATTGTTTAACATATTTTAAGACCAGTTTTACCAAGGGAAATCCGATAAGGATTGTCAATAAAGCTGCCACAGGTCCAAAGTTAGCTATGTCTGTAACACATTCAAGGTTCGGTTCTAAACTATTTGGTAGATTTGTTAAGCAGCCCATAGTTTATTGCATTTAATCCACTATAAAACAACTTCTGTTTAAGATGGTCTTTAAATTATACGGTTGTTAAAGGTTAACAGCTATGGATATTTCGAAGTATAGAAAAGATTTTCCAATTTTAAATTCAGATGATTCTCCAGTATATTTAGATAGTGCCTGCATGACATTGAGACCGCAGGTCGTTATTGATGCTATAACTGATTATTATACGAATTATCCTGCGTGTGGTGGTCGTTCAGTACATAAATTAAGTTGGCAAGTCACAGAGAATTTTGAAATGGCTCGTGACAGTCTCCGTAGATTTATGGGGGCTGAGAATCCGTCTGAGATTGTATTTACTAAAAATGCAACGGAAAGTATGAATATTGTTGCTAATGGTTTGAATCTAAAACAAGGAGATGAAGTTCTAACCTCTGATAAAGAACATAATGCGAATGTAGTACCTTGGCATCATTTAGCAAAATACAAAGGAATTAAATATGATGTATTGCCAGCTAAAGATAATTATTATTTTGATATTGAAGCATTGAAAGAGAGTCTGAACAGTAAAACCAAATTATTCAGTTTTGTTCACACTTCAAATTTGGATGGGCATACTAATCCAGCTAAAGAAATCGTCGAAATTTGCCATGATAAAGGCGTTAGAGTAATGATGGATACTGCACAATCAGCGCCCCACAAGGAAATTAATGTTGTTGATTTAGATGTAGATTTTGCAGCAGTTAGTGCACACAAGTTCTGTGGACCTAGTGGTATGGGTGCGTTGTATGGTAAATATGATGAATTAAAAGAACTAATTCCAACATATGTTGGTGGCTCTACAGTAGTCAATTCAACTTATAAAGATTATGAATTATTACCTCCTCCATCATGTTTTGAACCAGGATTACAAAATTATGCTGGAGCTATAGGTTCGGGTGCGGCTGCAGAATATATTATGAATATTGGAAGAGATAATATTCAGGAGCATGAAAATAAATTAAATAAATTGATGACTAAGGAATTGAGAGATGTTGAATCTTTAGATTTGGTAGGTCCATCTGATGTTAATCAAAGAGGCGGCATATTTTCATTTAACTTAGATGGATGGGATCCAACCGAGGTGGCTATGCATTTAGATGAAGAATATAATATTGCAATACGGAGTGGAATGCATTGTGTTCACTCTTGGTTTAATTCAAGAGGTATCGAAGGAACTGCTAGGGCTAGTGTTTATCTTTACAATAATGAAGAAGATGTGTTGTCTTTCACCAATGCGATTAAGGAAAGTATAGAAATCCGAAAATGAATAATTATCCCTTAGCTTCTTCGGAAACTGAGTTGAATTTGGAAATAGAGCGATATTCTAGTTTTGAGTTCCCACATTATAGATTCATACCAGGAGTCCATCCACATCCAACTAACAGCCCTGAAGGGCATAGTTTTGGGCACGAAGACGAAGAGGTAGTTAAGTGGGATTCAGACTTATGGAATACCAATCAGAATTATTTATTTGGAATTGATCTTTACAATTACCATTTTTATTGGGAAGCTCATGAAGCTTGGGAAGGATTGTGGACGGTATCTGTGAGAAATAGTAGTGAACATATGTTTCTACAAGGTTTGATAAAATTGGGAGCAGCTCTATTGAAAATTAGAATGGCTAAATTAGAGATACAAGATTTGATAGGCGCTCGTAATCTAGCTAAGTCAGGTATGTCTCTTCTTTCTAAAGTTGAGCCCTCAAACTTTATGGGATTAGATATTCCAAAGTATTTGAAATCCTATGGCGATTTTGTTAAGTTAATTTATGAAGATAGGATACCTATAATTGATAGTGAAAGTCCTAGATTGGTATTAGATTTTAATCTGCATTAACCATTGGTCTACTTGAACCACATTCCGGACACATTTGTATCTTATCTTTTTTGTAATCGTAGTTACATGCCGGACATATAGGAGATAGAATAAGTTCAGCACTTTCTTCAATCTCAACTCTATCGTCTTCCACTCTTGAGAAGCTAATTTCATTTTGTTCTGCAGCTGGTATTTCAAACCGACCTGAACCTCCAATTTGTGCTAAAAGGTCTGGTGGTAATGTTACAGTTCCAGTATCATCTATTATAATTTCTCGACTATCATTTAAATCTGAGATGTCTACAGTATTTCCATGTTGTGCTACAAATCTTCCATCTCTTAATTCTAAAGATCTATCTGCAAATGCAGCCACTTCTCGGCTATGTGTTACTATTAAAAATGCAACATCATTTTCTTCATGTAATTCTTTGAATAAACCAAGAACTTCTCTACTAGTTATTGGATCTAAGGCTCCAGTGGGTTCGTCAGCTAGAATTAGTTTTGGATTAGTAATTAGTGCCCTTGCAATTGCAACTCTTTGCTGTTCGCCTCCAGATAATTCTTCAGGCATTCCATATGCTCTTTCCTCCATTTTCAAGAATTTCAATAATTCCATCGCTTTTTCTTGAGCCATTTTTATCATTTCACCTTGATGAACTAAAGGCTGTGCAACATTATCTAATGCATTAAGGTCAGGTAAGAGATTGGATTCTTGGAATATAAAAGAAACAGTTTTCTGGCGCATTTCAACAAGTTCAGAACCTTGCATGCGTGTTATTGCTTCTCCGCCCATTATGACGCCACCAGCTGAAGGTTTCATCAATCCACCTAGACACTTTAGAAGAGTAGTTTTTCCAGAACCTGAAGGTCCCACAACTGCAACAGCTTCGCCCTTGTTCACGCTAACATGCAATCCTCTTAGCGCTACGACATTTCCTTCTAATGCCTTTGATTCATATACATGATATAGTCCACTCGCGTTTAGAATTTCATTTTTGACTGGAGATTTTGAGTTTTCTATTTGTGATTTTTTAAACTCGTTATCTGCATTTAGTATCTCTTCTTCATTGTTTTCACTTTCTTTACCTTGGCCTAATGTGTGTTCAAAAGGTTTTTGTTTACTCATTATTCCCCCTTCAATATCATTGCTAAATTTGCATTTAGTACTTTTCTAGTTGTTAAAACTAGTGCAATTATTACAGCAATAAGAACAGAAATATTGACAATTATTATCTCAGCCCATGGCCATACTAATTCCCTGTCTATAGGAGTTGCATTACCTAGGAATATTTGGAAAATATATCCAAATACAAAGAAGAACCCATTGAAAGTTTGTGCAACTCCAATCCCTAGCAATACCCCAAGAGTCATGCTAACAATAATTATTGATAAGATTTCAAAGAGTACTAATTTTCGGATTTGATTTGGGCTTGCTCCTATAGCTTGGAGAATCGCTAATTCTTTACTTCTTTGATCTAAAACCAGAGAAAGAAATACAAATGCAGAGGCTACAACTGCAACAGAGGAAATCATAAATTGTAGACTTAGTAGGCCTTGTGTACCAAATATTAGACCTCCATTTGTTTCAACTTCTTCATGGGATGAGCCCCAATCTTCTGAACTAAAAACGATTTCATTATTTCCGATTTCTCCAGCAATCCTACCTAATGCCTTCTTGCAATCTTCTTTCCCTTGATCACATAATTCAAAAAACCAAATATTAGAAACATAAGCATCTGCTATTTCATCACCAACTAATTTCCGGTAGGAGTTTTCTCCTAAAATTATAGCATTATTTGTATCTGTTACAGATATTCCGGGAATCCATTCGTGTTTTCCTAGATATGTGATTTGAGTTTCCCTAAATGTACTATTTGTATAATCAATTTCAAGGAATGATTCACTACTTTTGATTTCAACGCCAAATTTGTTTTGTGTGATGTTATCACTATCTATTGTTATATTGAAATGAAATGGCCCTCCAAAAGGTGGAATCTCAATAAATGAAGTAAAGTTATTTCCCCCATCAATTGGTAATGTGTAATTTTCAACAATACTTTCAAGCGTTAAATTGTATGTTGAATTATCTAAATTATTTACAACAATCCAAGAACCAGCAGTTAGATTAGAGGTCCAATTGTGAGTCAATGAACCATTAGTAATATTTAATTCATATGTTTCGAACTTGTAATTTTGATTCATTCTGAATACATATTCCGGATATTCTAAGGTAATCTTGTATTCAAATCCCGAATCTCCAGATTCTGAATTTGGTCCAAACCCTCCATCATCACTATTATCAGGTAAATCTAGTAAACTGATAGCTCCTTCTCCAGCAGTAAATCCATCATTAGATAGTTTATTCATTGTACCATCAATATTTCTATTTGGAACTGCCTGTTGATCCCAGATAAGTGTATTTTCCGAATTCTCAAAAACAACATACGTTGTAATAATTCCGGAGCTACCTTTTGTAGTAGGATATATAGTTCCTACAGAAGCACTAGATTCGATTTTCTTTATTTCCTTATCATTTATTCTATCTATTGCTTTTTTCACTGCAGTTTCAGCTTCTTCTTTAGAAAGAGGATCTACGAATTGTACTTGTAGATCAGCTCCAATGTCTGCAGATGCTGTTCTTTCGTCAACATCAGTTCCAGTGTAGCCTTGGATTGCTGCTAGAGTTACAATTGATAGCGTTAACAACATAATAACTGCTAACCGATTTACTGTATCTGATGATGTGGAATTAGTTAACCCTCTCCTAATATCAGATAGAAGTGCCGTTCTTCCGAATATTCTAACTAAAATTTCAGGACCTTTTGCCCCAATTCTGCCGAGTATTATCGCACCTCCAATCCATAGCAAGAATGGTGCGAATATTTTGAGAAGACCACCAGTTATAAAATTGGTAATCAAACCATCTTCTCCGATACTTCCTAAGCCACCATTGTCTTCTATCCATATTTCTATTGCAGTAAATATGCCAATTGCAAAAGCGATAAGAGGAAGCCAAAATCTCGGTTCAGTCTGTTTTGCATTATTTTTAACACCTTCTTCAATTTCTTGATTTAGGAATTCTCGAGCTTTTGCTCTTCCATAGTACCAAGCGATTCCTATGGTGGCAGCTATTGTGAAGATTAGAGCTGCAATTCCCAGATTATTCCATCTGTATTCGGCTAAATCACTATTTCGCTCGAAGTCCATAAATCCAACGGCAGATAGTAAATCAGGAACAATACCTATTGAAAGAAAATAGCCTCCAATAAAGGCGATTGTGCTAACAATAATCACTTCTGAAGTGAGCATTTTCCTCAATCCGTCTTGGGTTCCTCCAATAACTCGATGTATTGCTATTTCTCTTCTCCTTTGCTCTAGTGATAATTGTAGTCCGTATATCAATACGGAGAAAGATAGTACTACAATTGGTATTGCTAGAATATAATTAAAAATTCCGACAAGTCCTAAGAAAATATTCAGGAAGACGATAGTTCCACGAATTAAGTCAGTATAGATTAGTTCAACTTCTCCATCGGCATATCCTCCCCAAGAATCAACGAGCGTTCCATTAATTTCAGCACGTGATCCTAAATACTGAGAATCCATAATAAAGTAGTCTATAGGTTCATTATTTGAGTCCTCAAAATTTTTAAGGTTAGTAACGTTACTAACAAAACATTGAGCTTTAATTATCTTTTTATTACAGTCTTTTTCACTATGTGAACCACTTAGAACTCCCACTTTATTTTCAGTAGTTAGATTTTCTCTTGTTAGAGGTGAAGTTCCATTAGCAGCATACAATACAGTTATTCTTTTTTCAGTAACTTCTTCATACAAGTCATCTAAGTAATCGGCAGCTGTATCAGCAGTCTGAGATGGCAATTTATCTCTATCAAGTGCGAAACCAAGATATCCATGATCATAATCCATTAGAGTTGTTTTTTGTAATTCACTTAATATTTCAGCAGGTATTATCACTGGATCAAATAAGATGGTAGGATTTCCAGCGCCCTTTTCTTGGTAAATTGCAGCTATTGTAAGATTTGTAACAGTCATATTCAATCTACAATATTTGTGGCCATTGTCTACAGGTCCGTACTCAATATTCTTTACGTTACAATCTGGCATTTCTTCGGAGAATAGTTTTACATCAGTAACATATGAAAAGGTTAGTGAATCTATGGTATCATTTATTTCGACTCCGGCTTGATTGGCCAACTTTGAAGGTAAAATCACGGCTCTCATTTCAGTTGCTTCTTTTCCAGATTGCGGCCATTCACCATACATTATGTCTTTAGAATGTCTTTCTCCTAATTCACCATCCCATATTCCATCTCCATAAAATCGGATTATTCTTTCGTCATTAATTGGAGGTCCAGATTCTAGAGCTTCAGGGTAATCAAGACTAACATTAGCCCAATTTCCAGTCCCTTCAATATTTTCTACATTAAGTGGCTGAGGCGTAAAAAAACCGTCATCAAAGAAACTATCTATACGTATTCCTTGTCTTCCAAAGACAAGTCCACAATCATCGAATTCTTCTTTCTGTGTTAACTCATTACAAACGGATTCCCAAGCAGCAGAATCATTTGTCCTTCCCAAAACATTATCTCCTGGATCTTGGCGGAAATCTATTTTTCCATCAAATAACAAATCATCAACACCATCTTTGAGTGCTGCTTTGGAAAGTCCACTACCATATGCGAAAACGGTAGTTATTACTAAAGAAGCCAAGAAAACACCCGCAATTACAGCAATAGCTCTTTCTCTTCCTCTCCATGTTCTTTTAAGAACTATAGGAGTTGAAGCAGGTAAATTTAGGAACCATTTTTTTAAGTTCAATAGCCAATAACCTAATCTTTGAATTATATTCATTCAGTAACTCCCCATGCATCTTTGATGTTCGATGCAGCAGTAATTCCATCTTTCATTAGTAACATTCTATCAGCTTTTGTTGCTAGCATAGGATCATGTGTCACCATTAGTATAGATATTGGGTTTAGTGGATCACGACAAAGTTCTTTGAATAAAGTTAAAACATCTTCTCCACTCTTCACATCAAGATTACCCGTGGGCTCGTCAGCTAGTAAGAGAGGTCTTGAACCTGAAATTGCACGTGCTACTGCAACTCTCTGTTGTTGCCCTCCTGATAGTTGGCCTGCCGGGAAATCAATACGGTCTTCTAATCCTACTTTGATTAGTGCTTCTATTGCTTTTTCATCAGCTTCCTCTTTTTTCATTCCTTTTATTTCAAGTGCTAATGCCACATTGTCTTGAGCCGTTAATTGTTCTAGTAAGTGAAAATCTTGAAAAATCCATCCGATACCATTTCTTCTTACCTCTACGACTCCACTAGGGTTTTCTTTTCCATAAACATATTTAGAATCTAAAAGGTCAAGTTCTATTTTTCCAGAATCTGCTCTTAGTAATCCTCCAATTATATTCAATAGAGTTGATTTTCCACAACCAGAGGGTCCCATCAGCGCAACCAATTCACCTCTTTTAATGGACAAATTGACTCCTTTTAGGACCTCTATTCTAGTGTTGAATGTTTTAGAACCAAAACCTCTTTTTAATTCTTGAACTTCAAGTAGTGTCATATTATTTCCTCTGGTTCAATTTGCCTTATATAAGTTTTCTCATATATGTTCTTAAATTACTACTATTAGGGTTTTATCCATTCAAGACTTATCCATCTTTTTTTGTAGGCTAGAACTATAGTCTTGTTTACTCCATGTCCGACTCGTACCATTCTTGTAATATCTAACCAAGTTATTCCATCTTTTACAATATGTATAAGCCATGGCGCATGTTTTGATTCATAGTTATATATTCTGTAATGAGTTCCAAATTTAAGACCTGAATTAATTTGGTATCCTTTGTCTATTAACTCTTTGACGTCGGGATCATTAATTATTATATTTCCATCTTTCTTCAATTTGGTTTCTGGCCATTCGACTATTTTCGTTACATAGTAAACAACATCTTCTTCAATATCAATAATCGCAATTTGTATTCTTCTTTCTAAACCTCGATCTAGTTCTGCAAATATGTCATTAAAATCAATTTCATACTTGAAATTTTTAGCTAGAATTACTGCTGAAGATTGACCCTTTGAAGATTCTTTTCGGTCGTACAATCGTAGACCTTGTTCATCCACTTTCACCATCAATCCCCTTTCTTTAAGATCCCTGTAAACGATGTGGGTGAGGTTGTCTTTTTTGAACTTATTTATTGTATCTTCACTTAAATCTATATCATTTCTATAGTCACAATAAAGGGCTTCTTCCTTCCTCAAAAGAAGTTGTCCTTTTTCTAAGGGTGTTCCTGTCTTTCCTTTATTATATATTTGAGCGGCTAATCTTTCTTCAGTGATTATGATTCCTTCTTTATCTAACTTGTAAGTCAAGTTTTCACCTCCTTGATAATTTTAACTTTTCCTGCATCACTTAATATTTTAGCATTATAGATAGGTATATCTGCAATGTCGTCATTTTTGAGAGTATAATTATTTGCATCCATTCCAGTAAATGTGGGTAAATCTTCTAAAACTTCTACTTTCACATATTCTTCGATTTTAGGTTCCTCGAAATCTGGCTTTTCCGTTTCTGGCGTCTTCGTAACTAGTTTTTCAACCTTATTTTCCTTAATATTGGCTTCTTCTATTTCAGGTTCTTTAATCTCAGTTTCTTCTACTACTTCTTCGATATAGGTTATATCTTTACTGAGTAGGGTTTTCTTTCTGTGCTCTTCAATTACTCCACATAAGGCGACAAGATATTCATTTTCACTATTGTGTGCATTCTCAGTATTTGGGTTTTGACCATTTATTTTTTCCCGTGCTAAATCGGTAAGCTTTCTTTCTCTGTGCTTATGCAATTCTAGTTTCATATCCATAAATTTTCTAATGTCTGCATTAGCTTTTTCAAATCGACTAGGGTCGTTCTTTGTATTTTCTATGACTTGTCTAATTTGATTTTCTAACTTTTTCATTCTATTATAAAATGATGAAGGCAATTTGGTTAATCTTCCTTCTCTTCTTTCCTTAAAAGTTTGGACTCTTAAGTCTCTTAAAGTCATTAAATTGGCAGTCATTAAATTCACATTAAAATGGTTGTTAAGAGTGTTTCCCATAATCAAAAGCTTTTAACCAATGTCTTAACTGGATATATTATGAAAAAGTGTCCAGTCTGTGCAGTAGAGGTCGAGGATAATGCACCTTTTTGTAATATTTGTGGTGTAAATTTATCAGGTGCAAAGGATGTAGGCCCTTCTTCTGTCGAAACCCCTGTCACCAAAGAGTCAGGCACTCCTAAATCTACTTCAGCGCCTCCAATTATTAAGAGAAGTAAGGCGAGTTTCTATTTACCTGCGTTGCAGTTTCTAGCTGCTGTTGCTCTCCTTGGTTTATTACTTTATTACACTACTGCAGATATTCCTGGACCTGATGCTGAGTCAAAAGCAGCAGGAGGTATGAATGGTACTTCTGAAAATTTAGATGCCTATATTGATGATAACAGTCCACTTAGATGCCCCGATTGGATTAATCCAGATGCAGCTAATGATCCTGATGGTTGTCCTTTAGTATTAACATCCAGTTGGGAGGCTGACAATTTTAATATTAAAGATAATCAATATCAAAGTGTTTTGGGTTTGATAGTATTTTTAGCACTTTGTATATTCATTCAGGCTAGACGCATAAATGATAGTAACATCATGGCTCCGTTAATATTTTGTATTTTGATTATGGTTATAGTTTATGCCTATATTGGCGGTGGTTATTCACCAGTTAATGATGATAAAATATGTACTGATGATAGTACAACTGGTTGTATTTCAAAATTATATCCTGCGGGATCGTTAGGTTCATTATACAGTACTTTGGGAGTTACTGCAGCTTTAGTTGTGATAATAGTTTCGTATATTGTATTTCTTTATGCAGTTACTGGTAAAGATATAAGTGAAGCTCCATTGAGTACAATATATTCTTTTATTGGTGCAGGTTCTTTGGTTTTTGCAGCCTTGCATCATAATTGGGTTCGCGGTCCTTGGTTTAATTGTAGTAGAATGTTTGATGGAAGTAGCGACTTATCAATATTCAATGCATGTTACGCTGCCAATGGAATTCCCACAAGAGCTCTAGTAAATTTGCAACCAATTGAGATGATGATATTACTAGCCGGTCTTCTTGCTCTTTTATTTGGTATTGCTGCATACATTCTTCAAACAATAAGACTAAAAGATATGGAAGAAGCGAAGTATTTCCTTATGATTTTATTAGGTCTTGGTTTTCAATTTTTAGTTTTAGTTTGGAATTTAATAAGAAATAGAGCTAATATTTATTTTGAACAAGGCGATATTATTCTAACCGTTTTGTTTGTATCTATTGCTTTCCTTGGAATTTTCTTGTTTTATCGTAAGAGAAAATCTGAGCAGAGCATGGAAGGTCTGGCTTATTTCGGTTTATTTGCAGTAGGTGTTGGTACTTTGTTTGCAACCATGATTGCACCGGCTTTACTTTCTCAAAAAGATATTTCTGCACCCGATGATACAATTGGTTGGGTTATGTTAATAATTCCACTTTTTGTAGCTTGTGGGGCCGTTTGGTATGGTATAAAGTTTGGAACCGAAAAGTTTAGAGATCGTATGATGGAAATGCAGTTGAGCAGCCCTCCTTCAGATCCATTTGATTCTTCATTTACACCTGAAGAAGATGAGACTACTTCTGAAGATAAAGCACCTGCTTTACCTAAAGATATTACTTTAGAAGATGCTATGGATCGCCTTCTTTCAGAATTCCCAGAGGCTACTATTGATATCAAACCTACAGAAGATGCTAATTATGGAGTTGATTTTAGTGATATTGAGAAAGAGCTCAAGGAAGATTTAGCCCAAACTCCAGTAATACGTAAGGCTATGAAGGTAGATTATACTGTAGATTATGAAGAGTTATCCAAATATTATTCTACTACTGAAGATACAATTAATCAAACTGTAACACATTTGAAGTCAGGTAGGAATATAATGCTTTACGGAGATCCAGGTACTGGTAAGACTGCTCTGGCAAATTTACTATTAAGCCAACTTTGTGGAGTCAATGAAGCTAAAGATGGTAGTATGATTCCTAATTATACAATAGTTACAGCGAATGCTGAATGGTCTAATTTCGAAGTCATTGGAGGTATTTCTCCTGATGATTCAGGTGGTTATTATTTCAAAGATGGATATGTTTCAGATTCTGCTAAAATTTGTGAAAAAACAATGCAAGAGGTTGGTAAACCCCATTATCTTGTAATTGATGAGTTTAATAGAGCAAATATTGATGAAGCTTTTGGTAAATTATTTACTGTATTTGAATACAGAGATAAACAAGCTTTATTGACAGCTAAAGAGACTAATGGAGCTCCATTTATGATGCCTCCGGAGTTTAGAATTATTGGAACTATGAATACTCAGGATAAGAATACATTATTCAACGTAGGTCATGCATTGATGCGTAGATTTGCTTTTGTAGAAATAGGATTACCTGACCGAGAAGACGAGTACAGACGTATGCCTATTTTTGTATTCAATAAATTAAATAAGTTAGGTATTGCTCCAGAACGTCCTGAAACTGATGAGGATTGGTATGCAAAAGAAATGTTTGATTTTTATGATGAAGGTGGTATAATGTTCAAAGCTTTCAATAAATTAATGAATTTCTTGGAAGAAGAGGAACTTCCATCGTCACGGGACGACGAACTACCTAGAGGCGTTCGAACTTATAGAAAAATAGGACCTGCAGTTATTATTGATTCCATGTTAACTGTCTTTAATTCGATAGGACAATATGATTTAGATCGGGCACTTGGGGACGTCATTAAATCTAACATAATGCCAGCACTAGAAGGTTTAGAACGAAATGAATTGAAGTGTTTAATGTTAAAATCTCAAGAAGTCTTGGGAAGTACCCATAGTATTACTGTTACTTTAGAGAAGATGGTAGATTCACCAGGTCTAAGCGTATTCGGTTGATATGAGTTTACCAGACGCAACGATAGAGCTCAAGTTGCCTGAAGGACATTCAGTTAATTTAACTGAGGGAGAGTCAGTAATGCTCAATATCAATGCTTTCAGAGCTTTAGAAGATATTCATATTCGAATGGGAACTGCTAAAGTAGATTCTCTACCTCCAGTTAGATCAAATACAACCCATTCTATGCAATTTGTAGTTCCTGATTACATTGGTACTAACACAATTTCTTTACATAATAAATCAGGAAACTCCATTTCGAATAAGTTAGAAGTCGTCATTGCCCCTAGGATGTTGGATTATGAAAAATTCAAACAACTAAGGGATGAGCATATACCTAATTTAGTTAAGAATTCTGGAGCTGATGACCCTCCCGAAGGTATGTATCCAGGTGGAACTTCTTCAATTGAAGAAGAAAAAATATTATTGAATATTGAAAAGTTACTCGAAATTTCTAGTAATTTATTGAAAGTAACAAACGATATCAAAAAAGGAGCATATACTTACAAAGTTGAAGTTCAGCGTAAAACAATGAAGTCGCAGATAAGGGGTGCCGTAAGATGGCAGAAAACAGCCCTAGCTCGTGCTCAAAAAGGGACTGAATACGCTACAGCACATGTTACTGATATACGTAAAAGGAAGTGGAGTACGCCCACAAATATATTATTAGTAAAATTCCACATGGAAGTATTCATTGAAGCTATATTCTTTAGAGATGAAATGGACCGTCGTGAACGTGAAAAGAAAGCTTGGGCAACTATTTATGGTAAAGAATATCAACCTCTAGATGATTCAACTAAAGAGCAATTAGATCGCTTGGATTTAGCATGTAAATTGCATAAGGGAGTTTTAGGAGATGGAAAGTTAGCTGAGTTAATTCCAAAGGCCAAAGATACAAGAAAAGAAGAAAGATTGATTAATCGTGAGGCAATTATTGAAGCTAAAACATGGAGCAGAAACCGAGCATACAGGGATTTACCAATTCTTTGGAGAGAGTTTTTGGATGAGTATCAGTCATATTATGAAGAGACAGTATTAGTACAAACTCAAAAAATGACTGACATTTACGCATTATGGATTCTTTGTGAGATGGCTTCTGGTTTGAAATTAAGTGCACACGCTAAATCGTTAAGAGAATTCCGTTCAAAGAACAAAGATATAGTACTCAAGTATGATGCACCTGAGCAAGTAAGACAAGGGTGGAGTGATTCAATAATGGGTTCTTTATTCGGCGATTCAGAAGTTAAGTCAAATCCGGTTCAAGGTTCTGGTCAACCCGAAATTTTCATGAATTATCGAGGAGTTAATTTTTATTTTGAAGCTAAATACAATTTACGAGAAGTTCCTAGACAAGAAGATGTCTACAAAGTATTGGCTTATATGAATAATTATGATGTTTCCTGTGGAGGTATCGTATATCCTGGTCCTCAGCTCAAAATAACTGTTGACAGAAAGAATAAACAAGTAATGGCATGGATTCCTTTTACTTGGACTGAAAAAGCATTTGAAGTCGCACCTAATTATTTTGCTTTTGTTTCAGATCGAATGGCTGCAATTTATTCTAAAATCGATGGAGATGAAGAAGAGCTATCTAATTTTGTGGGTGAAGTTGAAAGAACTGCTTTTGACTTTTATGAAGCAATAGCTACGCCTGGTGCTGTAGCTCCAGAAATGCCTGAGTTTCTGTATAATGAAGAAATCGAATTGGATTTAGATGAATTAATAGAAACTGAAGAAGATATTGTAGAAGACGATTCTGAAATGTCTACTGAAGAAGTTTTGGAAGCTATTGGAGAAGAAGGAAGTTCAGATAAAAGAGAACAACTAATCTCAGATATTGAAGAAGGGGGCGTTCCATCAGGTCAAGGTGGAGAGGGGGATTTTGCTATTTCTAAACCAGTATCAGAAAATGAAGAGCCGTCTTCCATTACAGATGTTGAAGATTTTACTCCAGCGGTCGAGGACATTGAAGATTCCAGTTTAGATGTAGATAAAGTAGAGGAATTTTCGCAGCCTACCGATTCTATTCCAGACAAAAAGGTTTCAGTTTCGATAGAGCAGCTTCGAAAGAAAATGAACGACGATAAAGATAATTAAATTTGTTGATGATAATTAGTTAAATAGCACTATCAAATAAAGATATATGATTAAGGTCGGCATCAATGGTTACGGAACTATTGGAAAGCGGGTAGCAGAGGCAGTACAACTCCAAGATGATATGGAGATTGTTGGTATTGTAAAGACAAAACCAACTTATGAAATTAAGGGAGCATTGGATGCAGGTTTCCCAGTTTTTGCATCTACAAAATCAAAAATAGCATTTTTCGAAGAGAAGGGTGTTAGGATTTCTGGAGTTACTGAAGATTTAGTTAAGATTTCAGACATTATTATAGATTGTACTCCCGGTAAGTTTGGTGTTAACAATATGGAGATGTACAAGAGTAGTGGAACTAAGGCAATATGGCAAGGTGGTGAGAAGCATGCACCCATTGGTATAAGTTTCAATGCTTTAACTAATTATTCTTCTTCTATAAATCAAGATTATGTAAGAGTAGTTTCCTGTAATACGACTGGTCTTTCTAGAACTATTTATCCTATTCTAAGTAAATACAGTATTGATAATGTTCAAGCAGTAATGGTTCGCCGTAGTGGAGATCCAAAAGATAGTGATAGAGGGCCAATCAATTCTATAGAGCCTGTTTTGACGGTCCCTAGCCATCATGGGCCTGACGTACAAACAGTTATTGCGGATTTAAATATACAAACTATGGCTGTTAAAGTTCCAACAACTATAATGCATGTTCATTGTATTATTGCAGAATTAGATAGAGAACCAGACGTGGAAGAAATAATTTCACTTTGGGAAGCTACGCCTAGAGTTAGTTTATTAGAAGGTTTTTTGAAAGATAAAGATGCGAAAATACGTAACTTACCAGGTACTGCAGAGATAATGGAATTGGCTAGAGATTCCTCTTATACAAGAGGAGATTTAAATCAAATAGCAGTTTGGAAAGATGGAGTACATGCACTGGGTAATAAGTTGTATTATTATCAAGCAATACACCAAGAGTCAGATGTTATACCTGAAAATATTGATGCAATAAGGGCAATGTTTAATCTTGAAAGTGATAATCTTAAATCTATTTCTAAGACTAACAAGGCTTTAGGTATCAATTAGTTATTTCTTTGACTTTAGTAATTGCTAATGTATTATGTCTTGAATCTAAATTATGGGTCGAAGCTATTCTCACAAATTCACCATTAATGGCATCTATCTCGGTCTCTTGAAGGTTTTCTATATCTTGTAGCATACTGCATTTATTGTGGGCAGTTCTGTTTAGAATGGTCATAATTTCTTTCCATGGTTCTAGAGGTAATTTGACACCTATATTTCGAGCGATAGCAGTACTCTCGTTACAAATATTCTTCACATCTTCAACTAAATCTTTATTCCTAAGTTTTCCATTTCTTACTTTGTTAATAGTAGCAATTGGATTTATTGCACTATTGATAATGGCTTTTAACCAAACATAATCTTGTATATTTTTAACAATCTCACATGCAATTCCATTAACATTTAAGCTATTAGATATATTTTGGATAGTAATTCCATTATTTCCTTCTATCTGACCGAGAAAGGTAAAACCTTTTCCATTACTGTGTGAAAATCCAGCTTCTATCTTTGAACTACCGGCCCCGGTTACTAGATACGAAAGAAGACTTGGTTCTATTTCATTCTTTAATTTGTTTAGAGTCTGTAGTCCATTTTGGCAGCATAATATTGGTGTTTCTATTTCTCTTAATTGATTTAGTAATTTTTCAACACTATAACTTTTTACTGCTAAAATAACTAAATCAGTTTGACTTAATTTAGTTATTATTTTCATTTCTTTATCAAAAATTCCACCAGATATTTTTTTGATACTAATTTTTCCCTGTTTTATAAGATCACTATGCTCGGGTTTTACTAATAAAGAGACTTTATTTTTGTTATTAGCTAGTGCATATGCCAATGAAACTCCAATTGCACCTGGACCGATTACAGTTATTTTCATTAGTCTCTAGCATATATGAGACTACGATTATTAATAATTTGAATTATGACTTCTAACTGTGGTTTTTCCAAATTAACTTTAATATTTGGCCATTTATCAAAAACTGCACCGGCAACGTTTCTTGCAAGTTCCGTTGATGTATACTTATGTTCACCTTTTCTTATAACTTTAATCGCAAAATTATCAGGTTCATTTACTCTGTTAATTACTTTGCTGATTTTACCATATATTTCATTTTGCTCAGAATTTGACATAATGGCAGGAGCAAAGGAGCCATTCAGATTATTTTTCTTTGTCAGAGATTCGCTTGTTTCTATAAATATTTTTTTACCAAATATATTATATTTTGCTATTACTTTATCCTTGTATAAAGATAGAATTAGTTTGTCTCCTAATCTCTTTAGACTTTGATTTGAATCCGTTTCTACAATAAAACCATACATTAAAGTGAATCCAATACTTTGTCAATTATTTCTTCGGAATGTCCAATATAATTCTCTGGTTGTAATGTTTTTTGTATCAAATCCTTAGCCAAGTATTCTTTTACAATCGAATTACTACTGATTGCTTCATTAAATGTCATTTTATTGCTTTCAGCATCCATAGATATCTGCCGTACAAGTTCATGAGCCTCTTGTCTTCCTAAATCAGTTTTACCAAGAACAATAACAAATGCTTCGGCCATTGGAAGTCCACCAGCACGTGACATGTTTTTGACCATCCTTTCTTTATTAACGTAAAGATTTGAAAAGACATTGTTAGATTTAATAATAATATATTCTAACAAAATATAGAATTGTGGTAAAATAATTCTTTCACTACTTGAGTTGGCCAAATCTCTTTCATGCCACTGTAGATTATTTTCGTATGAAGTGTAGAGCATGGATCTTATTATTCTTGAAAGTCCGCCTATATTTTCAGAGGCAATGGGATTTTTCTTTTGGGCCATAGTGGAGGAACCAACTTGCTTTTCTTTATTGAATGCTTCTGCAACTTCCCCAATATCACTTCTTTGAAGATTACGTACTTCCAAGGTGAATTTTTCTAAACTGGTTGCTAGATTAGATCCCCAAGCAATTACTTCAGCTATTCGATCTCTTCCTAATATCTGTGTTGTAGCTAATGGTTCATTTAGTCCTAACTTTTTGCATATTATGGATTGAACTTCTAGGGTATTTGGCGCCATAGCAGCTCCTGAACCAACTGCTCCCAAAAATTTCCCAGTTAAAATACGGGGTTTAATTTCTTCTAATCTTTCACGATGCCTAATTAATTCAGCTATGAATACTGAAATCTTAAGACCAAATGTAATAGGTGTAGCCCATTGTCCATGAGTTCGACCCAACATGATTGTTTTTTTGTGAGATTTAGCCAGTTTTGCCATGGATTTAATCAAACTGTTAATGGCCTTCTCTAATAATTTGAGTGCAGCCTTGTGCTGTAAAGCTCTGGCAGTATCCACTATGTCATAACTTGTTGCTCCGAAATGAATCCATTTACCTGATTCACCAGATTGTTCTTCAAGAGCTTTAACGACAGCCATTACATCATGATTAATCTCAGCTTCTATTTCTTCTACTCTTTCTCTTTTGACTAGTTTAATGCCTTCTCTAATATTTTTAGAAGTACCATTAGGGATAATTTGTTTAGCTTCTTGAACTTCAGCTAACGTAGCTTCAACTTCAAGTAAATATTGTAAATAAGAATTAGCTCTGAATACTGTCCTCATTGGCTCAGTACCATATCTGTAGTCAAGTACACTCACCGGGTCCATACTTTCGCAAAAAGTGCACCATATAAAAACTGTGTTTGTTCTTTGAGCCTTAACAAGAATCATTTTTGACCTTACAAAAATGGTTTTTTGATAGTGTTAAAGTAATAATTAATCCAAAATTTCTTTGGCGTAGCTTTAATTACTTATATCATAACTAAGTTAGTATGCAAAAAATAGTCTTTGCAGTTTCAGCAATTATTGGGGCTCTTTTAATAATTTTATTGGGTTCATCTAATGCTCAAGCTATTGATGCCGATTTGGTACCTGTAAATTTCACTTTTTCTCCAGAATATCCAATACAAGGTGAAGCTTTCGACATTTATTTTGAAGTAATTAATACTGGTATAGAACCAACAAGTAATGTAGATATAGTAGTTTGGAATAGTACTTCTGAATGTGATGTAGGTGATGGATGTTTACCAATCTTTGAATCTACCGAATCTACAATTGCTCAAGATAAAAGTGCTATTATTGAGTTTAGCTGTGGTGTAGATCTGTGTGGTGGAAGTGGTGATAGGGTTCTTACTATTGGCATAGATTATAATAGTGAAATCGAAGAGACTAATGAATCTAACAATCGTATTATTTATGAATTTACAATTTATGAACAAGCTTTAGCAAATCTTAGAGGGTTGCCAGTTGAAATAAATGTGATGATAACTCCCGATACTCCGGCTGAAGAGGATTCGGTAGATATATTATTACTTTTTGAGAATGCTGGACGTCAAGAGTGTAGTAATTATTATATTGATTTTAGACAAACATTTGATGGTGTGACAACTTCTATCGAAGAATCACAAATAAGATCTATTTTATCTCCTGGCGAATCTGCTCAGTTCAACATAACATGGAATCCTTCTGAGATTGGTGATTATATTATTACAGTAGTTTTGGATTCGAAAGATGAAATAGAAGAATTTAAAGAAGATGATAATGTACTCACAACAACTATTTCGATAAGAGCTCATAATCCTGAGTTGACACTAGATGTTTCCCGTAACATTACTATTACTCCAAATGATGTTTGGTTAGAGTCAATTTTTAATCAACATTCTGTAGATTTAGAAGTTCATATATTTAATGAAGATTATCTAAAAAGTGCGGCAGACGTCAGAGTTGAATTTTGGGACCTTCCTGAAGGTGGTAATGAAGTTTTTATTGGCTATGACATTATCTCATCAATTACAAATGCTACTAGAGTAGGTGAAGAAATAGTAGCTGGAACCATGCCTGCATCTATTACTTGGGACTCATCAACAGGTACTGATGTATTGGGCAATCATACAATTATTATTAGAATAGATCCACTGGATGAAATTAGTGAATGGAATGAAATGGATAATAATTTTACATTTGAGGTTAAAGTTTTAGAATCAAAGCCTGATTTAACAATAGTGGATGTCTTAGTCGTTGGGCAAGCAGTAAGAGGGATGCCTTCAGATGTAATTCTGACAATATATAATAAGGGATCTAAAGATCACTATGATTCAAAAATTGATTTCAGAATAGATGGTGATCTTATAGAGTCTTGGCAAGTCTCACTTTTAGAAGGACAATTCTACAATGTCACGTCTACATATGTATGGGCTCAGCAACAACCTAGTGTATCAGGACATGCAGATCCTTCAAAGGTTATTAGTGAATTAGATGAAAGTAATAATGTAAATTCAATTCTTATTAATGTAGCAGCTCCAGAATATGATTTAACACTAGTTACAGTTGATTCTAAAAAGGCTATATTCAAAGGTGATCAAGTCCCAATGGTTGTTCAAGTTAGGAATAATCTTGCCGTGATTCCTTATTTTAGATTAGCAGTATATTTAGATAATTCGTCTTCACCAGAGATTCAAACTTATGATTTTGAAGGTAATGAAGTATATTACATATCTCAAGAAAATTTAGGTTATGGAGAAACAAGATTTATTACAGTATATTTGAAATCAACTAATATTGTTGGTAATCATAATATTACTATTGAGGGTCAAATTACTAATAGTGATTTTGAGGATCAGAATTTAACTGACAATAGACTCAATACCAGTATTTTGGTTAAGCCAAAAAATTTTCAACTATCTGTTGAGATGATTAATATTCCCGATCAAATTTATTTGAATCAAACACTAGTGATCTCAGTTAGTTCTTTGAATTTCGGACCTGAAATATGTTGTGAGTGTCCTATCGGTATTAATTTTGAGAACTCCTCTAATGAATGTATAGGTGCTGAAATATCTTTATTCATAAATGAAGAATTGTTTAAGATTTATCAGACAAGTCCTCTTGGCCGTGTTAATGGTGAGGAGATTCATAAATTTACATGGACTCCAACTGAACCCGGTGATTACTATATTGAAGCTAGAATAGATCCAGACAATATTATTGATGAGTATAATGAGTTGGATAATACGGCCTATGCTGAAGTGAATGTTACAGTTCAAGAGTTCGTTGTTATTGAGCCTGAGGTTATAGAGGACGATAGCTCATTGATTAATGAGCCATTAGTTTGGGTTCCTTTAGTCCTTTTATCAGTAGTTGGTTTAGGTATTTTTGGATATAGTCGTTTAGGTGATGGTGGTGATTATTTTGATCAGTACGAGAATGATGATGTAGTATCAGATATTCAGACTAAACAATCTGGTTTTAGATATGATCCCGTTACAGGTAATACTTATGATTCACAGACTGGCGAGATTATTGAGCAAGGCGGAAAAAACAAATAAGATTAGTATACATCTCTAAGATAGCGATGTTCATCTTTCATTAATGTTTGATTAATATATATGTCAGCGTCAGCCAGCTCCATTTTACCATGCTTATGGGCAATTTCAATCAAAGCTGAGTGTACATCCTTAGCCATATACTGTTTATCTCCACAGACATAGAAATATGCACCATTTTTTAGCCATTTCCAAATTTCTTTTCCATTACTGAGTAGTCTATGTTGGACATATATTTTGTTCTCTTGATCTCTTGAGAAGGCAGTTGTTAATTTATCCAAATGCTCCTCTTTCATATAATTGCTCCATTCTTCTTTGTAGAAGAAAGTGGAGGCCTCATGTACTTCACCAAAGAAAAGCCAATTTTTTCCAGTTGAACCAGTTGCTTTTCGATGTTCTATGAATGCTCTAAATGGAGCAATTCCTGTACCTGGTCCTACCATAATGATATCTTTTGAAGATTGTTTGGGTATAATGAATTCCTTGGTTGGTTGTATATATATTGGTATTTTAGTTTTATTCGTTTCGACCATATTTACTAGATGACCCGTAGCCAATCCAAATCTATCTCTATCAAAATTATTATATTTTACTATGGCTATTGTTAGATGAACTTCACCAGGATGGACTTTTGGTGACGAGCTAATAGAATAAAGTCGAGGTGTTATAGGTGATAATAGGTCTATGAATTCCTGTGGTTCAAAGTGAACTGGATTTTCATTTAAAATATCAATACAATCTCTAGTAAACAAGTACTTATCTACTTTTTCACGGTCATCCAATATTCCACTTAAATTTTCTTTTTCTTTACCATTTTTCATTTTGGCTACGACTGCAGCGAAAAATTTTTTCCCTGAACGGTGTATTGTAAAGCGGTGAAGTAAAGCATCTTCCAGTGTAGTTTCAGCTACATCTTTAGTCTTTATGATAGTCTTTCTACTAAATCCAAGTTTTCTTATAGTTTGTTTTACAAGTTCTGAATCATTAGTTGGATAAAATCCTAGTGAATCACCAGGTTTGTATCTCAGACCGCTTCCTCTAATTGATACTACGTAATGATTAGTTTCCTTATTAGATCCTTCAGAGATGCAATAGCCGTCTACCACAGTGGCCATAAATGGATTTTTTCTGTCGTAGGTTATACTATCAACTCACTATGATTTTCTTGGTGGATGTGGTGTTCTACTTTGTTTATTACGTGATAAGTGTTTACGGCGACTTGGCCTTAATTTCTCAGCACCTTTTCCCTTATTGAATAAACCGCGGGATTTTTTTCCAGCAGATGTTAATCCTCTGTGCGCTCTACCTTTGTGTGCTCTATTACAAATCCAATTTATTTTAGAATCAGCAATGATTGATGGATGATTAGGATCAACCATGATAACTTCATACCATTTGTATTTTCCGTCATCGGCTACCCAGTATGAGTTTAAAACTTCTAAGTTTGGATATTTTTTACAAGTTCTTTCTTCAGCAATCATTTGTAAGTTCTTACTCATCGTTATTTTTGCAATACCCGTACGCTTGGCTCGCCTACCTGAAGTTATTGCATGTTTGCGCATACCACCTCTTCGAATTCGAGTTCTAGCCATAACATAGCCCTGTTTTGCTCTAAAACCTAAGGCTCTTGCCCTATCAATTCTTGTTGGCCTTACAAGTTTAACTGTAGCGTCTTCTTTTCTATATTGAACTAAACGTTGTCTTTGAAGAATTTTCATATCTCCAGATGGACTTTTCCATTGGTCTCTTATGTAGTTGTATAATGATTTACTCATCGCGATTCCTCACTTCTAGGGTTCAGCTTTCGCCACATTCCCGTTATCCTGTCGACAGACCCTACCTTATAAAGCTTGATATAATGCAGTATTAGCTTGAGTGAACCTGAAAAAATAACATTTGATGAGCCTATATCTGAAAGAGGATTTTTGGGTCGTAGTCGTATATTACCTCCCAAAAAGAAACCTCATTTTTCAAATTCTCAAATCAAGGAGATTTATAATACTGTGAGAGTTCATTTAATAATTAATCCTTCTTCAGGTAGAAAAAAAGGTTTAGAAGTAGCTCGAGAGGTAGAAGCTAATTTAATTGAATCTAAAATAAAAATTAAAACATACATTACTAAAGAACCAAATCATGCAATACAAATAGTTAAAGAGTTAGATTTGGTAGAGGGTGATGTAATAGCCTCGATAGGAGGTGATGGTACTTTTTGTGAGGTTATATCAGGATTTATGATGCGTAATGATAACGCTCACGAAGCGTTTCCCTTGGCCTTAATTCCAGCAGGTACGGGGAATAGTCAAGCACATGATATGGGAATTGAGGATTACCAAGTTGGTGTTGGAAAAATTTTGAATGGGAATTTAAAAAAAATGGATATTGGTAAAATAAAATTTATCCTAGAAGGTAAAGAAGAAATTAGATATTCACATAATTTAGTAGGTTGGGGTTTGGGTGTCGATTCTAATATTTTAGCCGAAAAGTTAAGATTCTTAGGACCTCTAAGATATGATATTGGTGTCTTACTGAGTATAATAAGGGGTAAAGTTCGTAAGGCCAGATGTTACATTGATGGCCATTTAATTGATTCATCATTTATATTATTGCTAATTCAAAATACTTGCACTGGCGGAGATCGATTATCTTTGGCCCCCTATGCTCAAGTAGATGATGGAAAGATGGATATAGGAATCATATATCGAATTAGTCGGAGTAAAGTATTAGCCTTATTTAATCAGCTTAAGGCCGGAGGCTCACATGTATGGAATCCCAATGTTGAATTTTATCGTTTTTCTACCTTAAAAATTGAAACGGATGAACCTACTGCTATCAATATTGATGGAGAAAACATTGGAACAACACCTTTAGAAATAAAAGTTCTTCCCTCTGTTTTAAAAATATTCAATTAAGGGATACTAATTTTTTAAGGCCTCCCATGACACCCTATGGAGGACCAAAAATCATTGGACAAGCTTAAGCAAAAATTAATGGATTGCGAAGCTGTTAAATTTGGTAAGTTTACTTTAACTTCAGGGAAAAAATCTAGTTTTTATGTTGATATGAAGCTTGCCTCAACCAATCCTGAAATATTAAAATTAATTGCAAAAGAGTTTTCAAAACATTTGCCAGAGAATATTGATTTTATTGCAGGTATGGAGTTAGGTGCAGTACCTTTGGCAGTGGCATTATCCTTAGAAACGGGTATTCCTTATTCTATGATTAGAAAGTCTGAAAGAAAGCACGGTACTGGCTCTAGGATTGAAGGCATAAGTAAGGGGAACGCAGTTTTAGTTGATGATGTAGCAACTACTGGTGGATCAAATGTCGAATCTGTAAAAGCTTTAATCGATGAAGGAGTAGATGTGTCTATGGTTATGGTTGTTGTAGACCGTGAAGAAGGTGCTCATGAAAAGATAGCACCATTTAATATCGATTACAAAGCATTAATTCGAATATCAGATTTGGTGAATTAATGAATTTTTTGGTTATAGGTAGTGGAGCTAGAGAGCACATCATGGCTGAAAAATTGACCGAAGTAGGTGCTAAAGTATATTCAGTTTTGACTAACTTAAACCCGGGATTAATTCAATTATCTAAAGGTTATATTTTGGTAAGTGGTTACACTTCACAAAATAATTTGAACAAAATTATAGATTTTGGTTTATCTAAATCTATTGATTGTGTAGTTATAGGTCCTGAGGATCCTTTAGCAAATGGTTTGGCGGATAAATTCGGGAAGAAAGGGATTTCGGTAGTTGGACCTGTCAAGCAATTAGCACAGATTGAAACTAGTAAGGGTTTTACTAGAGATTTACTAAACAATTATGGAATTGATGCATCTCCTAGATTCAGGAGGTTTAATGCTATAGATGGTTCTAGTGATTTTATTGATGAATTATCGGAAGAATACGTAATTAAATTTGATGGTTTGATGGGAGGTAAAGGTGTAAAGGTATCAGGCGAACATCTTAAAGATAAGAATGAAGGTTTACGTTATTGTGGACATTTATTGAAGAATTCGGGTAATTATGTCATTGAAGAGAAATTGTATGGAGAAGAATTTTCTTTAATGAGTTTCTGTGATGGTAATACTTTGTCTCACATGCCCGCAGTTCAAGACCATAAAAGAGCATATGAGGGCGATATAGGCCCTAACACTGGAGGGATGGGCAGTTATTCCGATTCTAACCATTCATTGCCATTTTTAAATGACAATGAAATTGCAACTGCGAGAGATATCAATGAACAAGTAGCTTCAGCCCTGTTGAAACATACTGGAAGTGAATACAAAGGAATTCTTTATGGAGGTTTCATGGCTACGAAGGATGGTGTTAAATTGATAGAATATAATGCAAGATTTGGTGATCCTGAAGCTATGAATCTATTGTCTTTATTAGATACTGATTTTGCATCAGTCTGTAGTGATATTGTAAACGGTTGCCTGTCTTCAGTCAATTTCCGTAAAGAAGCTTCAGTATGTAAATATATAGTTCCTGAAGGCTATGGAAGTAATCCAAATCCTGATGCAACATTAATTATAGATGACCGATATAATGAGTTTTCAAACTTATATTATGCTGCAGTTAATATGGAAGCTAGTGGCGAAATATCAACTACTAGTTCAAGAGCAGGAGCCATGGTGTCTACTTCATCAACTATAGAGCTAGCTGAGGAAAAATGTGAACAAGGTCTTGAATATGTCTCAGGTAATAATCTCTTTGTGAGACACGATATTGCGAAGTCACATTTAATTGAGAAACGAATGAAAAACATGGAGGTGATAAGATGACTTTAATATTGCCATTAATTTTACTTGGAATTGGCTTTATTCTTTTAACTAAAGGCGCTGACTATTTCATAGACAATGCTGCAGTCCTTGCTGAAGAGAAAGGAATCCCACCTCATGTAGTAGGCGTTACAATCGTTGCTTTTGGAACTAGTTTACCTGAATTATTAGTATCTATTATCTCTTCTTTAAAGGGGTATAATGATTTAGCATTGGGTAATATAGTTGGTTCAAATATTTCTAATATAGGTTTAGTTTTAGGAACGTCTTGTTTTATTTTTTTTTATTTTCTAAATACTACAATTAAGCCTGAGAATGATGCAAACAGTGACAGTTACGTCATGCTTTTGGCAGTATTCTTACTTTATTATTTTGCACTAGATAAATTGATATCTGTGAATGAAGGAATTTTGTTCTTTAGTTTCTATCTAATTTACATGTATTGGCTGTATATTCGCTCAGTTAATTCAGATAGGGATCCAATTGAACAGGATAATGTTTCTTATATTTTTCTTATTGGTGGTTTAATCTCATTATTATTTGGAGCTCAATTAACTGTTGATTCGGCAGTGGATATTGCAACATATTTTGGAATATCTGAAGTGGTCATTGGCCTTAGTATCGTGGCAATTGGCACTAGCTTACCAGAATTTGCAGGAACTGTATCTGCAGCTAAGAAAGGTCACAAAGAAATTGCTGTAGGTAATATAATAGGATCAAATATAGCTAATATTTTTATGGTATTGGGAATTCTAGCTATTATTAAACCAATTGATGTGAATGAGATGATATTGAAGACTTCAATACCACTTTTAATGTTTATTACAGTGGCGACATTTGGTATGATTAGAATCCCAATGGATCGTTTATCGGGATTAATCTTATTTAGTTTCTTTGCATTATTCCTTTACGAACTTGTCTTATGAGAAAATTAATAGAATTCCAAGTATTAGATAAGAATGCTGAGGAATATGATGTTGATTTAGTCTCTTTAATGGATAGGGCAGGTCAAGAGGTTTCTAATCATATAATTGACAATTATAAGAATAATATGGTTGTAACTATTGTTTGTGGTATTGGCAATAATGGGGGAGATGGTTATGTAGTTGCAGATATTTTAATTAAGAAAGGCTTTGAAGTAAATATATTGAGTTCGGGTTTATCCAAATCAAAAATTGCAAGTAACGCCTATTCTCGATTAAATTGTGAAGTCTTTTCTTTAGATCAATTAAATAATTTCAGGAATAATTCGGATATTCTGGTTGATTGCCTTTTGGGTTCGGGAATTAAGGGTGAGGTTAGATCACCTTTAGATGAATATATCACTATAATGAATAAGTTTTCAAGAATAATTTCCATTGATGTCCCTTCGGGGATAGGTACAACTTGTAGTATTGTTCCGGATACGACCATTACTTTTCATGATTATAAGACTATTATGAATAATTCAAATAGTGGTGAAATAATACTTATAGATATTGGATTTCCAAAAGAGGTAGATAATCTTACTGGGCCTGGTGAGTTACTTTTATTTCCTAAATTGGACGGGAAAAAGCATAAGGGTCAAAATGGTAAAGTTGCCATCGTTGGTGGTGGTGCCTTTTCAGGAGCTCCTTATTTAGCTGGTTTAGGTTCTTACAGGTCTGGTTCGGATTTAGTTCATGTATTTGTTCCAGAAATTTCTTATGACGCAGTTTCTACGTTTATTCCTGAATTAATTGTTCACAAGCTCGAAGGAAATATTATAGATTCAGAAAACATTAAAACTTTTTTTGAGAATAAGTTTGATAGTATTGTTATTGGTCCAGGAATGGGTAAAGATCCTAAATCTTTGGAAGCCGTTCAGTTGTTAATAAACAATTGTGATAATCTAGTAATTGATGCAGATGGAATAAATTTATATGATTTTAATTCTAAAAATATAATTATAACACCACACAGAGGAGAGATTGGAAGACTTGGAATTATTCCTACAGAAAAGAGTATGAATCAGTTTGCAGCTCAGAACAATATAACTATTATCCTGAAAGGAGAGACCGACTTCATTACAGATGGCATGTATTTCAAGCAAAATAAGACTGGCCATCCAAGAATGGCCGTTGGTGGTACGGGGGATGTTCTTGCAGGCTTATTAGGGACATTATTGGCAAAGGGGTTGACACCATATGAATCTGGAAGATTAGCTTCCTATAGTTTAGGGATCGCTGGTGAAATGGCATACGATGAAATAGGTCCTGGATTTCTTCCGACAGATTTAGCTTTGCACTTATCTAATGTATTAAAGATAATTTAGTTTCTTCTTCTCATTGTAATCAGAGCCAATATGAGTAGAGTTGTAATTAAGCTAGGATAAGGTATCTTTTGATCATTGTCAACAGATTCTACAAACTCTTGTTTAGCTAATACGATTATATTTTGTTCATATGATGAAAGTTTCCCATGACCTGTATCTACTTCTATACTATAAATATAATTACCTTCATTTTCAAAATATAAGTCTCCGTAGTAGTAATTTCCTTCTTCATACATAGTAACCCTTTGTCCCTCAGCTAGAACTCCATCATTATTCTCAGCAATAATGACAGATACTGATTTTGGAGAATCATAATCAATAATAGCACTAACTGTAATCTGTTCTTTAGAATTTATAATTGATGGGGCCAGAGAATGTATAAGGTCTTTATTTTTGACATCAATATTTCGATAAAGAGTACTCATACCACCCCATTGGTCTATACATTCAATCTGCATTAAGCACTCACCATCTTCATATTTAGTTGAATCCCACCAAAATTGGACATTATCTAGCTCACTTTCAAGTTCAATCCAAGGGCCATTATCAATTCTATATCTTAACGTATTAAGTGAGCTATAGTCGTTGACACTCAAATCAAACTCAGCATTAGCTGTAACATCAGCCGTGTTAGAGTTCAAGAGTATGAAAGGAGGAGTATTGTCCGTTTCAAATTTCAAACCAGTAATAGTAACATATTCTTGATTATCTTCAGCTCTAATATCAATCCAATGCCATCCATCTATGATGGGCATCCATGTACCTTCATAGAGTTCATTATCAGTATAGGCAAGTCCCTTCCAAGTGCCATTATCAATTCTGTATTCTACACTTAATATTCCTTCAGGATCAGAGGCTTCAGCATTAATATTTATTTTTGTACTATAAAAATCTTCTTTAGGTTCTTTGATTTCTAAATACGGATAAGTGATATCCTCTTCATTAAATACGGTAATATTAAGTTCGTGACTTATAATATTATTACTTTTATCACTTGATCTAAAAGTGATAAGGTGGTCTCCATTTCCTGCCTTTGCTTCTTGAGTATTCCAACTAGCAATATATCCGTCATTATCACGTGAATACATCTTGCGCCAGTTTCCTTGATTTAGTTTAAATTCAACATCTCCTATGCTGTTATCATCAACAGTTTCAATATCTAATACAATAATCCCTTCAACAGTGTCACCTTCATTTGGTGCTATAATCACTATAGTTGGAGGATTTTCGTCATTCAATATGTCTACACTAAGTGTTTTAATTATGCTGGCACCCTCATCTATTACTTTGATAGATAGTTGGTGTTCACCATTAGATAATTCTTCTGTATCTATTTCTAGATTAAAGTAACCATTAAACGGGCTTAATTCAGATTCTATCCAATCATCCTGGTTCCAACGGTAGAGTAAATTCTTTATTTCCGATTTTTCACTAACTGCCGTACCCTGCAAATCTATATTTCCACTTAATAATCCCGTATCGGTAGATATTTCTAGTTCGGGAGGTATTGCAAAAGCAGTTTCTAAAACATATTTATCTGATGAGGTAGATTCATCATTAAAAAAAGCTACAAAAATATTAATATTTTCATATTCTATATCGGAAAAGTCGTTTCCATTCTTATCTTCATGCTCTCCACCAATCCAAACGGTTGATAGTTCCATTTTTTCATGAGGGTTTAGTTCTACACTTTCTTCAAAGGCATAATCTAAGAAACCGAAGTGGTATGGATCACCATCATAGTTGTTGTACCTAGAAACTTTTTCAACAATATATGCTCTTACATATCCATTGAAAGTGGGATCTCCAAAGGGTGCATCTTCATTCCATGTCATGCTGAGACTAACTCCTAGCTGGTCGGCACCTAGATGTTCCATTTCGATTTCTAGAGAGATATCAGTATCTTCTCTCTGCGCACAATTATCAATTGCATTTTCATAATTGGCTGTGTCCGATTGTCCTCCGGAAACCTTTTCATCATTTCCATCAAATATTACTGTAGGATATCCGGTGACATCAGGATAGTCTCCCATTCTATCATCAGCCTTATCGTTAACATCAGTAATTAGTGCTACGAAAAAGAATTGGTCATCATAGTAAGGTTCATCAGGTATATCATCATAAATTTTCATCAAATTTTCTGCTGCACTAGGGCAGTAGACACACCATGTTGCTGTGAATTCTTCACCGAATACTGCATGGGTAAAATCTTCGGCGGGAATTTCTGCAGTAGGTGTAAAGGGAATCGCAGTTATGCACAAAAGTGTTGCTAAAATAACATATTGTAACTTATTCACATAGTTCAATATGGTTTCTAATTAATAAGTCTATCCCTTTTTCATATCTTCAATTACTTTTATTGGATCTGAGGAACCGAATATAGCACTACCTGCAACTAAAATATTTGCTCCAGCTTCTGACAAAAGAGCCGCATTTTCAGGGCCGACACCCCCATCGACTTCAATTATCTTATCTGGATATTTTTCTCTGTATGTTTTCACTCTTTGTATCGTATTTTTGTGAAACGACTGGCCACAATATCCTGGTTCTACTGACATTACTAAAATCATGTCCACACTTTCTACAAAGGGTTCAATGGCAGAAGAATGTGTTGAGGGGTTTATTGCAATACCTGCTTTAATTTTCAGTTCTTTAATCAATTTGATAGCTTTTCCAGGATCATTTGCTTCAACATGCACCGAGATTATATCAGCTCCAACATCACTGAAATCTTTAATGAAATCAGATGGATTAGTTACCATCAAATGTACATCAATATCAGCTATGCCTCTTAGAGCTTTTACCAAATCAGGCCCCATGGTGAGGTTTGGTACAAAGTGACCATCCATTACATCCATATGCAAATAAGCTGAATGGGGTGCTACAAGCACAGCTTCTCTCTTCATTTCTCCGAAGTTTGCGCCTAACATTGAAGGTGCTATCTCAACCACTTAACGTCCTCGTTACAGAATCAATTATAAACTTTTGGGATAAATCATGCCTTCTATTCTGAACAATTCGGATAAAAACTTCTAATTGTGAGGATTCAGTTCTCCACCATCTATCATAAAATCCATCAATTTTATCTAAGTCACTTAAAATTAATTTAATCTGAGATTCTGGGAATTTTGGAGCGCCGCTTTTGTGGCCTAATCTAGTTTCGAGCATATATTTCATTTTGTTTAAAACTAAAATATAAAATCCCTTTGGTTTAGCTTCTTCACCGCTTAAATTTTTAATAATTCCAGTATCTAAGCACCAATCATGTTTAGCTAATTTTTTATCTTCGTCTTGGTAAACATCCATCCATATTCGTTCCGAGGGAGGTGCAGGATTATGTTCATTCAAAACTTCTTCTTCGTTTTCCACTTCTTCTGTCTCTTTCTCTGAGCCCATTAACATAATCTTGAATGAACCGTTCTTATTAACTTTATTCATCACAGACTTTTTATTACAGTCTTCACATACACATAATATTGGGGAGCATGGTGTAACCTGGCAGCATTGCGGGCTCCAATTATACAGGAATGATTGCTACAGGGTCTGCTGATATCGTGATGAATGATTGGAGCTATGACCTGTGCAAACTAATGGGCTCCGGCTCAATAGGTGAGACCCGCCGATCTGGGTTCAAATCCCAGTGCTCCCACCACCCCGAAATTAAAGATTAATTATTCTAATTCAGCCCAAATTCTTGTAAATCTATAAATTGCAGATAAGGTACATATTACTGCAAAACTATAACACATTAGAGTCATATAATTCCAATCTTGATAGTCTTCTAAAAAGTATTGAATAATAGGCATCATAACTAAAACTACAAGTCTATCAGCTCTACCAAGCAGACCAGCATACTCTCTACCTGCACCTACTGCCTGAGCCTGTGTTCCCATGTAAGATAACATCAGAACTCCAATGATTGCAGCAAAACCAATTGTGGTGTCTACTAGAGGGCCTAAAGCAATCCCACCTAACATCAGGATATCGGCAACCCTGTCCAAAGTATGGTCTAAGAGATCGCCTCTCTTACTGGATAAATCTCTCATTCTAGCAACTATACCATCTAATGCATCCAGAATTGCGGTCAAAAAGACCATCAAAGAGCCAATGAGTAACCAAATAGTATTTGCATAATCTGCACGATAAAAGGAATATCCTGCAATGAATGCAGTAACTAGTGATAAAAGACTAATTCCCATGGGGTTAAGAGGGAAATGTCGTGCTATAGGTGTTAATATTTTTGTCCCAATTTCTCTATAATCATCAGCTACCATTAATACCATTCCATTATTCTTTCTGAATAGTCAAAGTTTTCGTCCAATTTAATATTGCCGTTGATAAATTCTATAAGTTTTTTAGCACTTTCTTGTGGAGTCTGTTTAGTAGTATCTAGTTGAAATATTTTATCAGCTGTAACATTTTCAAGAGCTTCATCATATATTATATTCAGAGCTTCAGCCTCTAAATTTTCATTAATTTTCTCTTCTGAATAATTACGTGAGGCAAGTCTATCTTTTAGGATAGAAGGATCACATCTCAGTAATATTACCATATCAAGGTTATCTAATGTTTGTGAGGTATGTCCTTCATAAAAAACCTCATCAAATTCTTTTACAAGGTTATTCATTTTATCTAAGTCTATCAACCACTCACCAGAATTGGTCTTACCTTCTGAGGAAGCCTCATAATAATCGGAAAGATGTACTACTTTTGTATTTAATAATTTAGAAATTGAGGTTTTACCCGTTCCTGGCGTACCTGTTAAGGCACACCTTACCATTAAGATTGTAATTCCTTTTCGGCAGCTGCTTTAGCTTCTCTTTTTGCCTTTGCTTTAGCTCTTTTTGTTCTTTCTTTAGAAGTGAATGAAGTGGCATTTTCCATGAAACGATTATATGCTTGATGAGCTGCAAGTGTAGCTTCAGGACTTGCCTCTGGTCCAGTCTCGGTTTCCACTTGGATTTCAGTTATAGATATAAATTCAACTTTTATTGTTGTGATGCCTTTGAATGATCCTGAAAATAAATTTCCTTCTTCATTAATTTCCCCAAATTCATTTTCCATTAAAGATTTTAAGCCACCGTTTTCTAGTGATTTACCATGCCCTCGCTTTATTTCGAAGCTATTCATATAATAATCATTCTAAAACTCTGTATTTGTATTTTGGGGTTAAAGTTTCATGTCCCCTTTGCCAAACTGTTTCATCATTTTTTGTTGCATTCGACGATTTCCACCAATATTAGACATCATCTTTCTACTTTGATTATATTGTTTTAAAAGGTCTCTAATTTCCTGTGGATCAGAACCAGACCCTATTGCAATTCTATTAATTCGTGATCGCTTTATCAGTTTAGGATTTTCTAACTCTTCTTTTGTCATAGAGCTCATTAATACTTTAAATTTTTCTAATCTCTTTTGTGTCTCTTCGACTTGTCCTTTCTTCATCATACCAGACATCCCAGGTACCATTTCCATTACTTTACCTAATGGACCCATTTTAGTCAAAGCTTCCATTTGCTCTTTCATATCAATTAAAGTGAATTTACCTGAAAGCATTTTCTTTGCGCTATCTTCAGCAGTACTGGCATCCATGACCTCTTCAGCCCTTTCAAGTAATGTTTGAAGATCACCCATACCAAGAAGACGAGAAATGAATCTATCTGGGTCAAGTGTTTCAAGACTTTCCAAGCTTTCCCCAGTTCCTACGAATATTATAGGTGCTTTTGTTACAGCTACTGCTGACAAAGCACCACCACCTTTTGCTGAACCATCTAATTTGGTTAAAATTACACCAGTGACTCCAACAGCTTCGTGGAAAGCTTCAGCCTGTGGACCAGCCTGTTGTCCAACTGTAGCATCCATTACGAGGAATATATCATCAGGTTGGACAATCTTAGCTATGTTTTCCATTTCAGTAATTAAGTCTTTATCTAAGGCATGTCTTCCAGCTGTATCAACAATGACAATATCCAAATCTTTAAACTCTTGTAAACCTTCCGATACAACTTTTTCGGCATCTGTGTTTGTTGAATCTCCAAATACAGGAACTTGTATTTGTTCGCCTATTTGGGATAATTGTTCATAAGCTGCAGGCCTGTGGACATCTGCGGCAATTAATCCCAAGCTTAGTCCTTTTTTCTTTAGATATTTGGCAAGTTTACCCGTTGTGGTGGTCTTACCTTGACCATACAACCCGACCAACATCAATTTTTGAGGTCCTAATTTTAAAGTTCGAGGTTCGCCAAGAGCTTTTACTAATTCTTGGTGAACAATTCGAACAACATGCTCTCTACCAGTCATGCCTGGTGGAGCCTTTTCATCTAAGGCTCGTGTTTCGATTCTTTTACTTAAGTCTAAAGCTAGTCTAACATTTACATCTGACTGTAAAAGGGCTCTTTGAATATCACGTACTAATTCTTTAATTAATTCCGGAGAAATATGGCTTGCACCTGCAATTTTCTTTAAAGTTTCTCGTAGTGCATCTCCTAATTTTTCAAGAACCATAAAGTCTATTGATTCATCCATCAATTTAAAATTATTGATAGTCAATACATAATCAGATTATTTTATTAAGCGATTATTATATGTCTTCCAGTGAAT
>Ga0209089_10000478_pt1 | contig 36987 bp, 42 predicted proteins | sample ArcticOcean_MG_C_FD_187431 | JGI IMG/M metagenome (GOLD analysis project Ga0209089, IMG submission 187431) | Marine microbial communities from western Arctic Ocean - ArcticOcean_MG_CB2_150 (SPAdes) (version 2) | ecosystem: Environmental > Aquatic > Marine > Oceanic | place: Arctic Ocean: Canada...
TCGTCCGTGCAAACTTATTGCTCCGGAGCTTACTCCTCTAAAGAACAAGACCCTCGACGACATAAACTTCACCGTGATCCGCGAAAACACAGAGGGTTATGAGTACGGCACTGGCGGCAATTACAAGATTGGTTCTGAGGATGAGGTAGAGATCCGCCCCGGATACAATACGTACAAGGGTGTGAAACGTGTCATTGAGTTCGCCTTTGATTACGCCCGCAAGGAAGGCCGAACCCGCGTACACATGGCGGAGAAGGGCATGCCCAAAGGGCTATGGAGCCGTGTCTTCGAAGAGGTGTCTGCCAAAAATACAGCCATTCAGCCGATCCATATGCGCGTCGACCCCCTGGCCTACATGATGGTGGTGGCGCCAGAAACCCTGCAGGTCGTCGTTGGCGAAAACCAAATTGGAGACGTCCTCAGCGATATTGGCGGAGCGGTGCAGGGAAGCCGTGGCCTCATGCCTACAGGCAACTTCAATCCCCAGAAAAACTTCTGCTTTTTCGAGCCTGTACATGGTACAGGCCCCGACATCCTGGGCAAAGGTGTTGCCAATCCGATTGCAGCCATCATGGCCAGCAAGATGCTGCTGGAGCACCTGGCCAATCGAGAGGCAGCCGTTCGCCACGTGATCTGCAACGGCCAGATCACTCCCGACATTGGTGGTAGCCTTCCCGCAACCCAGGTTGGTGATGCAACCCGAGGGCATTTGGAGCTTTAAGCTTTGTATTCCTCTGAAATTCAGAACATTTTCCCTAGACTTTCTCTAAACAAAGAATAGACATTCAACGAAAACCAATGTGGATAACCTGTCGATTTACGGGGATAACTAACCGTTAACGTGGATAATTCCCATACACTTTCTTCGCCAAAAGTTCATCCCCCCCCTTTGGCAAAGTTATCCCTGGTCATCCATAGTCTTTCCACATCGACCCCATGTTAGAATTACATTAAGTTAGTGAAGTCGCCCTGAGTTCAATACACAGACTAACGGCTTAATAATGTGCTGGGTTCATTTGCACCGAGCAACGCTCCACTCCGAATCCACGCTATCCACGCCATTATTACTATGTATTATTAGAATAGAAAAATGATCGATCAATTATTTATCCACGTATTATCCGGTAATGGCGGTAACGGGCTCGTTAGTGGGCGCCACGAAAAGTTCGTGCCTTACGGAGGTCCGGATGGGGGCGATGGAGGTCGTGGGGGAGATGTCGTTGTCGTCGCTGATCCCAACGTCTCAACTCTTGTCGAGTTTCGCTACCATCGTAAATTCGTAGGTTCCCATGGAACTAATGGGTCCGGCGGTAACAAGCATGGCAAAAATGGCGATGATATAAAAATACCTGTCCCTGTGGGGACTCAGATCTGGGAAGCCGATACTGACAATATGTATGTAGACCTTTCGACGGTCGGACAGGGTATTGTGTTGGCGAAGGGCGGTCGTGGTGGCCGTGGCAATGCCCAGTTCGCTACTTCAACGAACCAGTATCCTCTGCTGGCGGAAAAGGGCGAACAGGGGGAAGAGCTTCACATACGCTTGGAGCTTAAGTTGCTGGCAGACGTAGGCATCATAGGGCTTCCCAACGCTGGGAAGTCCAGCTTACTAACCTCTGTCAGCGCGGCGAGACCCAAGGTTGCTGACTATCCATTCACCACATTAGAACCCGTGCTGGGCGTAGTCGAGAGGTTTCATGACACCTTCGTCATGGTGGATATTCCAGGCCTTATTGAAGGTGCTTCAGATGGCGTAGGTCTTGGGCACGATTTCCTACGGCACATCGAGCGTACTCGTGTCCTTGTGCATGTAGTAGATGGCTCGGCTCTTGATCCTCTTGGGGATCTTCGAAAGATCAATAACGAGCTGGCCCAGTTCAATGAGGACCTGGCTACCAAGCCTCAGCTAATTGCTATCAATAAGCTGGACATTGAGGAAGTGCATGAGCTTCGTGTCGAAATTGAAGAGCTTTTCGAAGACCGTAAAGAGCCCCTGTTCTTCATATCAGCCGCCACTCACGAAGGCGTGGGAGACCTGTTGAACAAGGTGTATGAGATTCACCAAGAGGCTAGGCAACAGGAAGAGGTCGAGTCTGCTGAAATTAATATCGAGGATCTTCCCGTCTTAAAGCCACGTTCTAGGCGGGAGCCAATCGAGATCAGCAAAAGCGGTGGTGTATTTGTTGTCGAAGTGCCCCGGATTGCTCGTATTGCTGCCATGCTGGAAGTGCAGGACTGGAACGCACGAATGCAGTTTATGGGCCACCTGCAACGCACCGGTGTGATCAAGGCGTTGGACGAGGCTGGGCTCATGCCTGGAGACACCGTCCGGTTCGGCGAGATGGAGTGGGTATGGGAGTAATTTTTGCATAGTTGGCGAGGGCAAATTAGTCTTTCCGGATTAGCGTTGGTGGTCAGCCGGGTTTCGGCGAAGGCCTCGTGAAGCTAGGGGTATTTGGCGGCACCTTCGACCCTATTCACATGGGGCACCTGGTTGTTGCCGAAGAGGCTCGTGAGCAGCTTGGTTTAGACGAGGTGGTATTCGTTCCGGCGGGCGAACCCTGGTTCAAGGCCGACATGCGAATCACAGACGCCAGTCATAGATTTGCCATGGTTGATCTGGCAGTGGCGTCCAACCCCGCGTTTCTAACCTCTGACCTTGAGATAGTAAGGTCTGGCCCCTCTTACACCGTCGATACTCTTGAGCAACTTCACAAAAGTCTTGGCGACTCTGTCGAACTCTTCGTAGTGTTGGGGGCCGATGCTCTGGCGGATCTGGCGCGATGGCACAGACCCAAACGCATATTGGATTTGGCCACCGTTATTGGAGTTGCTCGCTCTAGCCACCTATCAATCGACCTGAAGCAGATGGCCACTGACCTGGAGAGTGCAGAGGACAGGCTAAAGCTGCTGCATGGCCCTCTGACTGAGGTTAGCGGGACAGATATTCGACGGCGCATTCAAGAAGGGCGTTCCATCAGGTATCTCGTTCCAGAGCCGGTAGAGGCGTATATTCAGGAGCATATGCTGTACCGCTGACTGCCAGTGGTGTACGCTCGTGTAACTGACACTATTGAGGGGTGAATGCCGGTGAGCAAGGATACTGCACAGGCGATATTGGATCTGGCGAAAGAGAAGGGTGCGCTCATGTTCGGTGAGTTCAAGCTCTCTGCAGGTGGCACCAGCTCATACTACTTCGACGGGCGCATGATAACTCTCGACCCTGAGGGGGCAAATCTCATATCTCAGGTGTTCATTCCAGTGATCAACCAGTGTGGCGCTGAGGCTCTTGCCGGACCTACGCTGGGCGCAGACCCTATCGTATCCTCAGTAGCGGCTTTGAGCTTCAAAGAGGGCACGCCTATCCCCGGCCTGATTGTCCGCAAAGAGGCAAAGGCTCATGGCGGCAAACGGGGTATCGAAGGACCGCTGGTTGAGGGGTCTAATGTCGCCGTAGTCGATGACACCTGTAGCACCGGGGCCAGCCTGTTCCTCGCTATCGATGCGGTGGAGGCGGCGGGGTGTAAGGTGGTCAAGGTGCTATCAATACTGGATAGACACCAGGGCGGAAGCGAAGAGCTGAAGCGTCGCGGCTACGATTTCTTCACAATCTTGGAAGCCGATCCAGAGGGCAATATAGTCCCAGTGAAGCATTAGTCGATGTCTTTGACCTGTGAATCCGATGATTAAGGGCGGGATGTTTCTAGGCGCGTTGCTGAACTTTGTGCCTGGGTTCGGTCTGGGCTACCTGGTGGTGGGAAGACAGCGCGCATTTCGTATCTGTATTGTCGCGTGGGTTCTATCCGCTTTTGCTGCAGGGGTGCTCAGCATGACAGCAGGGGCTTTGTGGGAGTTTTCTTCCGTAGACCCGGAGCCTAAATAATAATCGTCGTGGCGGGCACCTTTATGTTCGGGGTGCCGCTGATTAGCCTGCCTACTTCAATTCATCTTCTTGTCACAGGCGTTCGGGATACAAGCCGCTGAGGTAAATTTACTTCGTTGAGGCCTATGACGTTAATACTCAAAAATATTAGATGGATCTTTTTCGACCTGGGCTACACGCTCATCAACGAGGATGGCGCAGCATTTGGCCGTTTGCAGCAGGTATGCGATTCTCTGGGAGAACTGGGCGTGAACACGGAAGTAGCGGACCTGGTGAAGAGTTTGGAAGAGGCCAGTGAACGCTACGATCCCAGTCCCTTCGTCAGCGTGCTAAACCAGCTTATCCCCGATCCTGAGCACCAGGACTTCGTCCGAAAGTCAGGGCGCTACCCCAAGGAATTGGAGAAGCCTTACCCCGACGCCGAGCGCCTTTTAGTCTCTCTAGCTGGCAAGTACCGGCTGGGCGTCATTGCAAACCAGCCGGATGGCACCGAGGCACGCCTGCGGGATTATGGACTGCGGTCGTTCTTTTCGGTGTGCATCTCCTCCACTGAGCTTGGTATATCGAAGCCGGACCCGGAGATCTTTCGTGTCGCGCTTCGAGAGGCCGGTTGCAAACCCGAAGAAGGGGTGATGATAGGCGACCGCATCGACAACGACATCAAGCCTGCCAAGGCGCTGGGAATGCAGACCGTCCGCATATTGCAAGGCGTTGGCCGACTCCAGAGGCCACGGACGGCCGACGAGCAGCCAGACGCCACCGTGAAGGACCTGGCCGAGTTAGGGGAGATTTTGATTGACTGAAGTGGCCTGCTGCGGTAAAGTCCCAAGGTTATGAAATTGATATTTGTTCGCCACGGTGAGTCCCTTGGTAACGCCGGCGGTATTATGCAGGGCCGCGCCGAGTACGATCTTTCGGAGGCTGGTCGTCAACAGGCGGCTTTGCTTCATCAGCGTTTTCTGGATGAGAGCTTTCAGCCTACTCATGTTTACTCAAGTCCCCAGGCCCGCGCCGCCCAGACCGCTGAAATAGTCTCAGGCTCCTGGGAATTCCCTATCACCCATTGGGATGATCTGATGGAGCACGATATCGGGGTTTTCAGCGGGCTCTCTTGGCCTGATATTTCTGAGAAGTTTCCTGAAATGTCGACAGCATTTGAGAAGAGTCAGGACTGGTCAATTGTGGAAGGTGCAGAGACCTCTGGCGAAAGACGAGCCAGGGGCCGTCGCGTAATCGACACGATTATGAGCCGACACGCCAACGAAGACGTAGTGATTATGTTCACGCACGGCGGCATCATGGCCCACATGATGGCTGCGCTGATGGGCACCGAACGCACATGGAGCCTGGGTGTCCAGAACACGGCCGTCTTCGAGTTGACTGTGGATGCGGAGCGCTGGTGGCAGAACGATAATGCCACGTATCACAACAATCTGCTATGGCGAGTTAACCGTTTCAACGACAGCTCCCATCTCCAAAACGGACTTTAATTTATTTTCAAAGCTGGCGTTCGCCACAACATGGTGACCACTCCTAAAAAGGATATTGAAAAAGTCTAAGAAATTTTCAGAAAAGTAGACTCATATCACCTACGCGATCCTCTCCAACCCTTGGTTACCTCCTATTCACGATTTGCGGCGACTGACGTGATGTCACGGGCGAATTCACACAGACGGTTTCGACTTGGGAGAGATGGAGGGGATGATGATCGACATTGACGCAGATAGCGGAGTTGGGGTGAACCGGTGAGATGTGCAGCAGGCGGAACTGGTGGACGCTATTATCGTGGCTGCCCAGCGGCGTGGGCCTAACAAGAGGCACTTTGCGCATAGGCGAACTGGGAGCGGGTCTTTACACAGCACGGGCTCCGATCTGGCCAAATTTGTTCCGGTGTTAAATGCGGATGCATTTTCGAGAGCAGGCCGTTTGGCTACTTCAGTTGCAGATGAGCTTGTCATTCGCTGCAGTGAAGTCAGGGGCATGGCTTATTTTCTGAAGCGATCTCTCCTGGTTACTTCTGTTGCCTCTATATCCGAAGCCTTTCGCCCTCGAAGCATAAGGTAATGGCCTTCCTCAAGCAGTAAAGAAGTAGACTCTCGCCCGCCACAACTAAGTATAAGTACTATAAAGGACCCCACTAAACGGGGTCCTTTATTTTTTGCATACCAGTCTATGGCCTGGGAAAGTGCCGAAAACCATACGCATTCTGGATATTCAACCTGAAAAATTACACCAGCGAATTCCTCTTATTATCATTGGTAATTCAGATGTCGTAGAATCTACAATAGATATAATGAATTCCAGCATCAAAATCCATTAAGGGGACCGTTTTGGATATTAACCAGCTTCAGAGCACCGCCCACGCCATGGTTGCGCCAGGCAAAGGCATTCTTGCGGCGGATGAGAGCACAGGCACGATCAAGAGGCGATTTGACTCCATTAACGTGGAGTGTACGGAGGAGAACCGCCGAAACTACCGCGAAATGCTGTTCCGGACAGATGGTGCCAACGAGTACATAAGTGGGGTAATTCTGTACGACGAGACGCTTCGCCAGAAGGGTGCTGATGGCACACCTCTGGTTAAGGTCTTGCAGGACCAGGGCATCATCCCAGGCATCAAGGTCGACATGAGCACCAACCCGCTGGCCAACGCCAAGGGAGAGCTCATCACCGATGGCCTGGACGGTCTGCGGGCCAGACTCCAAGAGTATTATGAGCTTGGAGCAAAGTTCGCCAAATGGAGGGCGGTAATCACCATCGGTCATGGCCTGCCTAGCCAGTACTGCATCGACGCTAACGCTCACCTGTTGGCCCGTTATGCGGCGCTGTGCCAGGAGGCCAATCTGGTTCCTATGGTGGAGCCAGAGGTGCTGATGGACGGCACACACATCATCGAAAAGTGCTACGAGGCCACTGAGGCCACGCTGCGACAGGTCTATTACGAGCTAGGCCAGCAGCGCGTCGATCTTTCGGGAACGATCTTGAAGCCCAACATGGTGCTTTCCGGTAAGGAGGCCTCCAGCAGGGCTTCTGCGGCGGAAGTGGCTGAAAAGACCATAGCCTGCTTCCGGAATACAGTACCAGCCGCCGTGGCTGGAATCGCTTTCCTGTCAGGCGGGCAGGGCGACGAAGAGGCTACCTCCAATCTGGATGCTATCAATCGAAAGGCATCCGAAATTGGAGTGCCATGGCAACTCAGCTTCTCCTTCGGTCGCGGACTTCAGGCAGCGCCCTTGGCAGCCTGGGGTGGCGATGATTCTAAGTTCGATGAGGCAAAGCAGGCCTACTACCATCGCGCCAAGGTGACCAGTGCGGCACGGATGGGCCAGTATACATCGGATATGGCAAAGTAAGTGGCTGACGACTAGTAGTCTGGCTTAAGTTGAAGAAACTCTTAATAGCAACACATAACCAAGGCAAGCTCAAGGAGCTGTCCTCTCTTTTGGAGGGCGTGCCCTTTGAGCTTGTTTCGTTATCCGACGTTGAGATTGCCCATGACGTGGACGAAACGGGCAGCACGCTGGAGGAGAACGCGACGCTCAAGGCGGTGACTTACGCCAGCTTGAGCGGACTATTGACTCTGGCCGACGACTCAGGGCTGGAGGTTGAGGCGCTGGGCGGAGAGCCTGGTGTACGCTCGGCAAGGTACGCTGGCGAGGGCGCAACTGACCAGGACCGCATCGACCTCGTGCTGAAGAATCTTGCAGACAAGCCCCTGCCTTGGAATGCACGCTTTCGCTGCGTAGTGGCCATTGCTCGGCCTGGTGAACCCGTGCAGCTTCATTCTGGAGAATGCCTCGGAGCGATCATCACGGAGCCACGAGGGACAAACGGCTTCGGTTACGATCCGGTTTTCCTGATACCCCAGGTCTCCAAAACCATGGCAGAGCTAACGTCAGACGAGAAGAACCGTCTTAGCCATCGGAGTGTCGCTGCCAGGATGGCGAAAGGTGCCCTGATGGGCGTGCCTGGGTAGGCCGACGCATAACCTAACAGGTGAGCAGCGCGTTCCGGTATAATGCTATATAGAAACCTGAGTATTAGTAGTCGATAAGTGACATGCCTGAACCCTCTCTAAAACCCACAGTACTCGACAAGTTCAAGCGTCCGTTGCGAGACCTTAGAATCTCCGTGACGGATCGTTGTAACTTCCGCTGCACCTACTGCATGCCCGCCGAGATTTTCGGCGAGAGCTATCAGTTCCTCTCCAGAAAAGACCTTCTCTCCTTTGAGGAGATTGCGCGGCTGACTCGTATCCTGGTTAGTCTTGGCGTGAGCAAGGTTAGGCTCACGGGCGGCGAGCCCCTGGTGCGTAATGAGATCGACAAGCTGGTGGGAATGCTTTCCTCTATCGACGGCGTGGAAGACCTGACGATGACCACCAACGCCTACCTGCTGGCCAGAAAGGCTGTTGACCTGAGAGCCGCCGGTCTGCAGCGCATTACCGTCAGTCTCGATAGCCTGGACGAAGAGGTCTTTAAGAAGATGAACGGCCGCGGTTTCGGCACCGCACGCGTTCTGGAAGGCATTGAGGCTGCTGCGGATGCCGGGTTCCGGCCTATCAAGGTGAACTCTGTCGTACAGCGCGGCGTCAACGATCATACGATTGTAGAGCTTGCTCGTTACCTCAAGGAGCGAGGACACATAGCGCGCTTCATCGAGTATATGGACGTAGGCAACCTCAATGGCTGGAAGCTGGACGAGGTGGTTACATCGGAGGAGATCGTCTCGCTTATCGACGCTGAGATGCCTCTGGAGCCTGCTGACGCCAACTATGTGGGCGAGGTGGCTTCCCGCTTCCGATTCAAGGACGGCTCGGGAGAGATCGGCGTCATATCGTCTGTGACCAAGCCCTTCTGTGGCGACTGCTCCAGGCTTCGGCTGTCCCCAGAAGGTGAGTTGTTCACCTGTCTATTCGGCGTGGACGGCACGGACCTGCGCACACCGCTGCGAGACGGCGCTACCGACGATGAGCTGACCGACCTGATACGCGGTATCTGGACTCGGCGCGTGGACCGCTACTCCGAGGAGCGTTCCTCTCTGACAGAAGAGCTACGCCAGGGCCGCAAAAAAGTGGAGATGTACCACATAGGCGGCTAGGCCCTTGTGCATCGATCTCTACTGGGGGAGTTTAATTGACCGGTAATTGTTCATGTCACTCTGGTTCCCGTTCGCATTAGGGCGCATGTCCCACTCGATGACCTCGTCGCTGTCATACATCACCCAGACAGGCCTCTCAAATATACCCACGCAGTTGGGAAACTTTCGGTGGTTGTTGAAAAACTCTGCAGCTAGCTCTTAACGCTTGGCCTTGTCGGGTTCCACGGCCATTCCGAGGTAGCTCTTTCCTGCATAGGGAAGCTCCTAGCCGACCCCGTAGCCGCCTGCGCTCATACTGCTTACCACAAACCCGTGTGCCCAGTCGTAAGGGGAATTAGACTTGTTCTCGTCGCCGCAAGTGGAGAAAGCCGGGGTGCTTGTGGTGCGGGCGACTAGGCCAGGCCGGTAGGTGGCGTAGCGGGCCTTAATCAGGTTGGCTCTCACGTTCAATTCAGCTAGCCAGGTTGCAGCTATTGCCTCTCCCGCTGCATGGTAAACAGCCTGGTCTCTCAGATGGAAGTCCATTTCAAAACCGTCTTGATAACCAGCATTGACCAAAAATGACCGAGCTAGATCGTAGTCTGTGCCCCAGCTCCACTCTTCTCGGAAGTTGGGGTTGTTGCTGGACAGGTAAGGTTGATGGTTAACGAATCCAAATCCGCCAAGAATTTCATCTAACAGCGTATGGCGGTCAATAGACTAGGCAAGGGCATTCCGCACTTTCATCGAGGAGATCATAGACGCGGTGGTTTCGCTGTATTCGCCGTTTTCGAACGGGTCGCCGACCCAGGGCATAGAGATATCGCGATCCCTCGACAATGGTGCTCCGGTCAATACGCTGTATTTATCCCAGTAATTACCTGCAAAGGAAATGTTATGAATAGAATTGAAGCCAGCTCCCTTATGGATGGAGAATCCCGACTGGATTAGCTCCGGGAAATAGGAAAGCGGAACCTCGGCGATCTGAGCCTCCCCGGTTTCCAGCATGACGCGTCTGGACGCCGCTTCGTTAACTTGCAGGATGCGGAAATTTTCTACGTAAGGTCCCAGGCCTTCAGGGGTGCCCCAGTAGTCCTCAAAGGCGTGCATTGTAATTCCCTTATTGGTCTTCCCAATCATCAATTACAAACGCGCCTACGCCTGCGCTTGGTATCGGTCAGGAGCTTCGAAATCACCAGTCATGTTGAATGGCATATCTATGCTGGTATCGCCGTCATCAATTGTCATTTTTCCGCTCGCCACGTAGTGGTACGAATCCACGAAATCCATGATATTGCCGGCTGAAGTAAGAATGTCTAACGAGGACGGCGGCTCAGCTGTAGGCGTGGAGGTCGGCTCTGGAGTGGATGTAGGCTCCAAAGTAGCTGTTGCCGTAGGCGGTGAGCTGGTGGGCACAGCAGTGCTGACAGCGGTAGGCTCAACTGTAGGGACAGCTGGCACAGGCGCTTGATGAGTGGCGTCAGGCAGTGCCGAAGGCGTCGTCGTATCGACGCAGGCAACCGCTGCCACCAGGATTGCCGACACTAGCGCGAAAATAATACCTATTTGCATTGTCGATAGCCTCACTGACGATTTAATTCAATGCGAATTTGAAGCACAATTGGGGAAATGGGATAGCGGTTCTGGTTTTATGTCAATTTATGAGCGAATCTATGCCGATGCCGTATTTCAAAGGAACGGCGCTCTCAGCTAAAATGGGAGCAGTTTAAGAAAAGGCATTGAAGGATTCTTAGATATGGTTGATATTTATACTGATGGTGCTTGCAAGGGCAACCCTGGTCCCGGTGGCTGGGGTGCTGTAATCCTTGAAGGTGACACTAAGAAAACGCTCCTGGGTGGCGAACGGGACACCACCAATAACCGCATGGAGATGATGGCTGTAATAGAGGGCCTGAAGGAACTCCCCGAGCAGGAGGAGGTCACTATTTACAGTGATAGCCAATACGTTATTAATACGATGACCAAGAACTGGAAACGCAACAAAAACCAGGACCTCTGGGCAAAGATGGATGCTGAGGTTAAGAGTCGCAGGGTGAAGTGGCAGTGGGTTCGCGGCCACAACGGGCATCCCCTGAATGAGGAGGCCGACTGCCTGGCCGTAGAGGGGGCTAATCGATATGTCTAAAGCTGATTCGTCAGGCAAGAGGCTCACTCACATAGATGAGTCCGGCCAGGCCAGCATGGTGGATGTGGGCTGGAAGGACGATACCGATCGGGAGGCCGTTGCCAAGGCCGCGATTACCATGGAGCCTGAGACCCTGGCCCTTATTAAGGCCAACAACATGAAAAAGGGGGATGTGCTGGGAGTGGCGCGTATCGCAGGCATAATGGCCGCCAAGAACACGTCTAATCTCATTCCGCTCTGTCATCCGTTGCCGCTAAATCAGGTGACCATTGATTTCGAGATTGATGACGAGGCCAACTCGATCACCATTACCGGTACTACCAACGTTACCGGTAAGACCGGCGTCGAGATGGAGGCGCTGACCGCTGTGAGCATCGCTGCCCTGACTATCTACGACATGTGCAAGGCGGTGGATAGGGCCATGCGTATAGATGGTGTTCGGCTGGCCAGAAAGACCGGCGGCAAGAGTGGTGACGTTTTCCTAGAATAGTTTTATTTTAAAAGGGTTAAGACAGAACGTTTTTCCTGTGCTGCGGCTGTTTTCGGGCAGCCCATAGAAGAGGCCCTCACTTATTAAACGCTATTAAACGCCGAGCTGCGTTTTCCCTATCTGGCTATATTTCTTGAGCCTGTCCATCGCAACTGTGATTGGCGACTTTTATGAATGAACCCGCGCCCTAACAAACTCTAAGCTTCGATCTGGAAACCCTGGGTCAGCCGCAGCAATGGACCGTTCACCACCGAGGACTTGAGTACACAGGTGAGGTAATAATTGCTGAGAGTCTTGACCGTCAGTGGGGCGAACTTCTTCCTCCCCATCTAAACTTCAGGCTCGTCTTCTTCACGGTGCCACGCGGAATTCCTCCCCGCCGGATTCTCGACACGCGCATTGCCATGGTTGTGCCAAGCCGTTCTCCCGCGGAGGCCCGTCAGTCATTGCGGCGAGAGCTAAAATCCATCCAGGAAACCAGAGAGCGTTACGTATACCAGCGGGATCCCGATTCAGATGCCTTGCGAAATGCTATGTATGAGCGAGAGGAGTCGTTACGGGGCGAAATGGAGCGGCGCTATGGCATGGCCTATTCCCAGGGAAGAATCTATACACATCCTGAAATAGGGCTGCGGACACAGGATGTTTTCTTGGACAGCAGGCTGGAGGCTTGGTCCAACGAGCTAGCCTCGGTGACCCTACTGCTGGCCCATCCTATTCTGCCCCTGAATTACTCTGGCTTCCCTGGACCATTAACAGCCCAGGTTCTTGGCGAGGTGTTCAGCGGCCTGCTGCAGAGTGATGGCCTTGCAAAGGAAGCTGTGGCGGCCTTTGCAGTAGGCGTCAGCGCACCAGAAAGCCCCGAAGTCTTTGACGCGTCCAACTGTCCAGTCGGCGCTATCCTCCAGCGGGAATTGGAAGGGGCCGTAGGTGCGATCGATGTCCCGGAACTGGTCCAGACTCTGATGCTTACCTACGGGCTAACGCTGGAGCTATCGCTTTTTCACCTACTTGCTTTTGTTCGCCAAAGAGGTGGGCAACTGCTATTGAAGTCAGGCAGTGGTCTCACTAGCCGCGGGGGAGAGCCATTTCTGAGTGATCGCATCACCAGGGATCTGGTGCCGGAGATCGATTTCGACAAGATCAAACTAGAGCAGTTGGATGAGTTGCTGCTGGATAGTCCCATAAGCTGGAATCTCACTTTGCCATACTCCTCGTTGTTGGTTGAGGGCCTGGAGCCGCTGAATGAGGCAGCCGCCCAGGCTAGTGTTGCCGAGCTATCTGCGGGCTTGGGTTCAGATGTGCAATCGCTAAGCGAGACGCTTATGCGGTTGCAGTGCATGCCCCAAGCCGAGAGCTATCAAGAGTTCTATGCCATAGCCGGGCGCGAGTTCGACGGTCCGTCCGGCCTATCAGTCGCATTGGAAAGCTATCGAAGGGCCGCCAGCTTATCCGATTCGGTGCCGCTTATTATCGAGGCCCGAAATTACCTGGATAGGATGACCTTTGGACAACAGCATCAGCAATTGCGACTTACCCGCGACACGCTGCTAGCCTGCTCAGCAATCCCGCCTTGTGGCAGGGCATTAGAGGAGGGCTTGAAGGGTTGCGCAATAGCTACGCCGTAGCCTATGGCTCATTTCACTTTGAGTATCATCAGCAGGCCTTGGAGCCGCGCCACTTGCTGGAAACGTTGGAGCCGCATTGGAGCCGCAGGTGAAGGCCCTCTCCCGATTTAACGAGATACCAGAGTTGGGCGAAGCCGTGCAACAGCTCTTTAAGGACGTATCTGAAGGTTATAGGCTCTGCTCCTTGGCCGAAGAGGACCTGGATTTCAGTGTCGTTCCATATTGCCAGTGGTGCATCCTGCCTATGAACGTGATCATTCCCCATCGCAACGCGGAGCAGCTTTCCGGGGACGTCTCCAGGGCCATGCGCGAGTACAATCGCCGGCTGAGCACCTACAGCGCGGCGCAGATATTGGACAAGCCTACTCAAGAGCAGGCGGACAAGTTCATTGAGCTGGTGCAGGTTGCTGACCCGTCCGCGCTGGCGAATATTCTGGACGACCGCGTGGTGGAGTTCCTGCGCCAGTTCCTGTCACCCTCCGACTGATTTTACGGGGATCACAAGGCCTAGGAGCACATCCAGACGCGCGAGTCATTTGTCGAGACTCGGCCTACTCAAGACTGCCATTGCGCCTTTATTGGAATCCTCTGTATCATGCCTCTAATTTGAGCCGCTGACCTCGTAGGCCAGTGAGGCAACGCTAGAAGAGGACTTGATTTCAATGTCAGACAAGATCAGTGTAGGCAATGCAGAGATAGTATTCGCGCTGGACATGGTTCCCCCTTCTCGGGGCCCAGGTGAGTTCTTCGAGGGAGTCACCGAAAGCGACTGGGAGCCCTACCAGGACATCCTGGAGAATGGCCAGATTCAGCTCTATTACGGCCACTTCTTTGTGCGCTCGATGGGCAAGACCATAATGATAGACACAGGTATGGGGCCGGGGCCGCACGTCACCAGAGGCAATGCTAAGGGTGACCTGCTGAACCAGCTTAAGGCCCAGGGCGTAAGCCCCGAGGATATCGACGTCGTTGTGCACACGCACCTGCATATGGACCACGTGGGCTGGAATATCGACACCACAGGCGACACACCGAAGCCATACTTCCCCAACGCTCGTTACCTTGTGCCCAGGGTGGACTGGGAGTACTTTACTCAGCCAGACGTGTTGGCCGATTCACCGCAGGTCCGGGACAGCGTCGTGCCGCTGGGGAAGCTGGGCATTATGGACCTGTTCGACGAGGGTCACAACATCACGGATGAGATAACCACCCTGGCCACACCCGGCCATACGCCTGGCCACCAGGTCATCCTCATCAGCTCTCAGGGGCAGAAGGCTATGGTGGTCGGAGACGCAATCCACAGCCGTGTGCAGATACAGGAGCCGGACTGGTGCGCGGGTGTGGATACCAGCAAGCCCGACAGCCGTCGCAGCAGGCACGCGCTGCTTGAGAAGGCAGAGAAGGAAGACTACGTGATTGCGGCGGGCCACTTTCACTTGAATGACCACATCGGCAAGGTGGTAACAACCGAGGGCCGACGTTACTGGCAGGTGCTATAGCAGACAGGTCTTAGATGTTGGGAGGCTGGGTATGTTGACGCTATTCGGGTCGCTGGCTGTGACGATAATGTTCCTGGCCTACTGGCTGGAGCCGCGCTCTCGCTGCTACGTGCTGGTCTTCGCGGTGGCGACGACGGCAGCCTACAGCGGGCTGGTAGAGGCATACCCGATTACGGTGATCGAAGCGCTGTGGGTCGTGGTGGCATTTCGGCGCTTCCAGAGCAGGTCCAAAGCTGAGGCACTTGCAAATAGCTCTGCGTGATAACGCCTCTAGTAATTCAAAAAAATCTGGCAGGAGTATTCAAAAAATGTCAGTAATGGTGACGGGCGGAACAGGGTTTATCGGCGCACGTATTGTGCGGGAACTGCTTCAGCGCGGAGAGGATGTGGTCTGCTTCGACCTGGCGCCGCCGAAGGCGAACCTCGCTCCCTATTTAGATAGGATATCGGTCTATAGAGGTGACGTGACGCAGATTCCGCACCTGCTGGAGGCTGTGAATACGTACAAGGTCCACAAGATCATCCACATGGCCGCTTTGCTGCCGCCTGATACCGAGGACCGGCCGCACTTCGGCATGCTGGTGAATATTCAGGGCACCAACAACGTGTTTGAGGTAGCTCGCTGGACTGGCGTTGAGCGGGTGGTTTATGCCAGTTCAATTGCCGTATATGGTGTGCAGGAGTCCTTTGGCGAGAGGCCTGTCAACGAAGACGACCTGCCCAGCCCGATCAATGTGTATGGTATGACGAAGGCAGCGAACGACTTTGCCGCCGCCAAGTACATCGATAACTATGGCATGGACCTTCGTGGTGTGCGCATCTGCACCGTGTTCGGTCACGGCCGGGTAACAGGCATGACCGGAATGATTGGTGGCCTGATGGTGTCGCTACCGGCCGTGGGCAAGCCCATCGAAATTGACTTTCATCCCGACGAGGCTTCGTCGATGATTCACGCAGAGGACGCCGCGCAGATATTCGTAGGTGTAGCCCTGGCCGAGAAGCTCAACCATCGGGTCTACATCAGCGGGGGCCATCTGGCGACTATCAGCGACATGGCCGACGCCGTCCGGACGCTCATCCCAGACGGGCAGATCACCATGGGCGAAAGGCGGGTGCCTCACGTCTACCTAGTGGACAACAGCCGCATGATGGCGGACATAGGCTACGAGCTTGCGCCCCTCAGCATGCGTATTCTGGAGCACGCCAACGACGCTCGCGCTGAAGCGGGCTTGCCGCCGCTAAGCGGGTAGGGCTGCTTCGGGCTTGCGACTGTGCGGATGGCGTTACTTTCATGTCATTCCGAGCGTCGCGAGGAATCCAAAACGTGCCGCTATCACATTTGCAGTCGCATAAGATTCCTCGTCGTCCACGGCGGCGGTCTCCTCGGAATGACATTGCAGGTGGCCCTGCCTTTTCTCTGCGTTGAGAAGCCTCTGTCGGCCCGCTGTTGTACAATAATCAGTGGCCTTATTGCCAGCCCCAAAACCACACGAGAGGACGATTGTAAAAAATGCTGGACTACTTCCAGGTACTGGACGCGCTTTCAACCGAGGACAGGCAGGTGCAGACTGCTGCCCGCGACTTCATGGAGGCGGAGGTCCGGTCGCATATCGCTCAGTGGTGGGAGGACGGCGTTTTTCCCAGGGACATGGTGAACAAGCTGGGAGAGATGGGCTTTCTTGGTGCGAACCTTCCCAAGGAGTACGGTGCCAGCGGCATTAACAACGTTGCCTACGGACTCATCATGTACGAGTTGGAGCGCATAGACTCGGGCCTCCGCAGCTTTGCCAGCGTTCAGGGAGCACTAGTGATGTACCCTATATATCGCTACGGTTCGGAAGAGCAGAAGCAGCAGTACCTGCCCAAGCTGGCCTCTGGCGAGATGGTGGGCTGCTTTGGCCTCACCGAGCACAACGGCGGCTCCGATCCCGGCGGAATGGAGACCATGGCTCGCAAAGACGGCGAGTCTTACGTAATCAACGGCACCAAGATGTGGATCACCAACGGCAGCATGGCGGATATCGCCATAGTCTGGGCCAAGGACGAAGAGGACACGGTACGCGGATTCATCGTGCCTACGGACACGCCGGGCTTTCAGGCCAACGACATCAAGCACAAGATGAGCATGCGCGCCTCGGTAACCAGCGAGCTGGTCTTCGACAACGTTCGTATACCGGCATCGCAGATAATGCCTGAAGTGAAGGGCCTATCTGCGCCGCTGTCCTGCCTGACGCAGGCGAGATACGGCATCGCGTGGGGTGTGCTGGGTGCGCTGGAGGGCGTGTACGAAGACGCGCTAGCCTTCACCCAGAACCGAAGCACATTTGGTAAGCCTATCGCCTCGCGCCAGATAGTGCAGGCCAAGCTGGTAGATATGCTGGCCGATCACACCCGGGGCCTGCTGATGGCATGGCGTCTGGGCGTTCTTAAAGACGAGGGCAACATGAGCCACACTCACGTCTCGTTGGCCAAACGAGAGAACGTCCGCGCTGCGCTGAAGGCCTCTCGGGTAGCGAGGGAGATGCTGGGTGCCAGCGGCATAACCCTGGACTACAGCATCATTCGGCACATGCTCAACCTGGAGACCGTAGATACCTACGAGGGCACCTACGACGTGCACTCGCTGGTACTGGGTCGGGATATCACTGGTCACAACGCGCTGTTATAGGTGTAGCTTTAGAATTGTACATTTCCAATCAGCAGCGACATCGCTGCATTGGCTGATGTAGAAGTGCTTCTCCTAAACGCTGTCCAGCCGTATAGACCAACAAGGGCCAGACTGATTATGAACCCCAGGTAGATCCACAGTCGCGGGTCTCCCCAATCAAGCACGGCGGTACCGGTCTTCGGATTGATGGCGGTTGCGTAGCGGGCCAACGCTATGATTTGGGCAAGTCCAAGAAGGCAGTAGGCTACCATCGCTCCTCTCACTCGGCGAAAGTCGTTCTCCCATGCAGCGTGAGCGGCTGCGACGCCGAATCCCACCAGCCACGCTCCGACGGCGCGACCGGTGAGGGCGGACAGTGCCCACGGCCAAACAGTGGGGGCCACGGTCTGTGGCGCTATCAGTAGCGCAGGACCCAACGCCAACATTACTATCGCCTGGCAGATGAGCAGGAGACGAAACCACTGAGGCATTACCGCACCCTTCTCGGGATCGCCGCCGGGTTTTCGTTTCTGGAGTATCAGCAGAACGGTCATGATTATGGGCACGGCGGCATATATCACCATCCAAACCCAAGCGATGCCATAGGAGAACGAACCAAGGTTTTTGCTGAAGATGTGAAATTTGTCGATGTGGATCAGTGTGACAATCGATGTAACGGTTGTATAAATTAACACCGCCGGTACGGACACTCTGGCGCGGGCTCAAATACGCTCGCGTGAGCACTGAAATTCCAGCACAAAACTTGCCCAATAACCAGCCCCCAGAAACGCTGCGGTGAGAGGTGGGTTTACCGTCCATGTAAATAGACTGCCAGTGTTTCCAGGCAAAATGAACAGCAGAGTGCCAATAGTCAAGACCAGAAAGCTAGCCACCACCAGAAGGTACCGCATGCCCGAGGTTGTTTCCTTCATGATCAAGAACTTTTGTATGACGAGGCTAGGTGTTAGGGCAGGCGGCATGGTACTAATTCGTGGCTCATCAGACAATGGCCTTGATGATTCTACATAGATAAATTACGTTGGAAAAGTGACGGATGGCAGTGGCCACTTTTGCATGACTGCCATAGAGCCAACTCGATATTGATGTATGGCTGCTAATGGAGGAGGCTCGCTTTGACTCTGTTCAGAGTTGATGACTACACACCCAGGCAGATCACGCCGCAGATTTACATTGGAGCTGAGTATCGGCTGAACGGCAAGATAAGGCTGGAGGAGCTAGGGTTCACGCACAGCGTTAGCCTGCAGGCTGAGTACGACAGCGCCGAACACGGATTAGCGCTGGCCCATCACTGCTACCTTCCGACTCCCGACCAGCATGCGCCGTCGATTAGTCACCTGTACGAGGGCGTGGCCTTTATACACGAAGCGGTTGAGAGTGGAGGAAAGGTCTACGTCCATTGCGCGGCTGGCGTAGGTCGTTCGCCCACTCTGGTGGCGGCTTATTTTGTATACCAGGGCATGGAAGTAGGGGACGCTCTGATCCGAATGCAAGAAGCCCGGCCCGTAATCGATCCGTCTTACGAGCAGGTCGCGCAGCTTGCGACCTTTGAGGGCGCCCAAAGCGAGACTTAGCCTGCATCGCCTCCTGCTAGGCCTCGAACGCGCCTAATATGGGTTGGCTAGGCCCAACGCCACATCCCTTCTCGAAAAGCACCTTGCCTCAGTGGCGGAACCTGGATGGCTGGTGCAGCTTTATCACCGGCGTCGGCTCTGCGTAGAAGTTGCCCTTGCCGAATCCTGCTTTGCCACCGCCAATCTCGATAAAGCACTGGCCCTCGCCTTCGAAGGTTGAAGCCTCGCCGCGTCCCGTAATTTCCGACGCGATGGTCTGGGCTACAGCGATGCCCTCTCCGTGCGCGAAGACGCCAGCCTTTGGCAGCGGAAGCCCCATGGCCAAAGGAATGCCGGTTACGTCGCCGATGGCGTAGACGCCTGGGAAGGGCGTCGCCATGGTATGTCGATCAACCGTCACCCATCCGCTTTCGCCTGTTAGGCCTGCCTCTCGGACAACAGGCGGCGCAATATGAGGGGCAATGTAGACCAGGAAGTCGAAGTGAGCTTCTGTATCATCGGCAAACTTCAGAGTTACCGTAGCACCGTCCACGCTGGGCAACTGGTGCTTTGGGAAGTATTCGATGCCCTGTCCTTCGACGATGCCGCGAACCCCGGCTGAAACCTCGGGGCCGGCCACTCCCATAGGACCTGGCTCTGGTGAATAGAGGGCTACGCAAACATTTTGGCGAACGTTGCGCTTCTTCAGGTCGTGCTCAAGAAGCATGGCAGCTTCGTAGGGCGCGGCAGGACACTTGAAGGGCATTCGCGCAACTATGACGACCATGCGACCGCTGGTGAAGCTGGTGCGGGCGTCACGAATCGCTGTGGCACCTTCCAGACTGTAGAGATTATGGCCCGCCTCTTGAAGGCCTGGAACCTCTTCAGGCGCTAGCTGGGCTCCTAAAGACACGACGATGTAGTCAGCCTGTAGCTCTTGTCCGTTGACTCGAACGGTCTTCTGTTGCGGGTCGATGGCCTCAACGTCGCCCTTGATGACCTCAATGCCCTTGCTCGCCAGAGGAGTCAGGTCCTTGACGATTGCGTTGGGCTTGCGAAGGCCCACCTGCAACCAGAGTAAGGACGGTCAGAAGACGTGCCTTGCCTCCTTGTCGATGAGGATGACGCGGTGCTCTCGACCCAGCTTCTTACGCAACTCCCGGGCCGGGACCAGGCCTCCAACGCCGCCACCGAGAACTATTGTAGTTGCCATGAGAGCTGTCTCCGTTCCCTTACTGTGCAAAGTAAATAAATAAGCTGTGCTTTATGGCTTATAACATGTAAATAGGCTTATAGTTATATTGCCATAACACATAGCATTGCGCAAATAGGGGAGTATCCATAAGGGAGGCTAGGGCCGACGAGGCAGGAGGTTAAGGGCTGTCGGAGTTCTGCAGGGCGGTTAGAAAATGACCAGGGCCATCGCGGCTACCAGCATTAGGGCTAAAAGGCCTAATGGCGCCAGGCAGCCTAAAATCGCGCCTCTGAACACTGACCTAACAATGGACAGTATCCCGCGCACGAAAAATGCGACTGCTGCAAAAGGTAGAAGGATCACTGAAATTAAGGTTTTCAAATCAGCGACCATTTTACAAGTTTGCCAAGACTCTTGCCATCGGCTTGGAGAAGGCTAAAGCCCATCAAACAGGTCGGTCAGCATTTCGGCTGGAGGGGTTTCCGGCAACGCCCACGCGAACAGCTCTCGGCTCATGAAGCCCTTGGCCTTGTCTTCGGGTATACGGCTCATCATGGTGAAGGTGCCCTGCTGAGTCCTGTGGCATTTCACGGCGTCCCACTTGGCCTCAACCGTTGCCGATACATCAATTATGGCATGCACGTCTTCGTCGGACCACGCGTCGGCCATGCGGTTTTCGTAACGGCTGCTATCCTCACCTATGGATTTCAGGATGTCGCTGATTTCGATAAGACGGCCTCTGGGAAACACTGTGTATACGAGGCGTGCCGGGCTCCATGGCTCGCCTAGACCGGAGTATAGCTGCGCATCGCCGGACGTCTTGCATGCGGCCAGGGGGTGCCTGCTCATGGCCATGTGGTCCGGATGTCCGTAGCCTCCTCCTGGATCGAAGGTCATCACGACCTGGGGTCGAAGCTCACGGATGATGGCTACCAGACGGGGCACGACTTCTTCGGCTGAGGCGTTGGCCAGAGCGTTGGGGTGCGCATTTTCGGGAGTGCCCGCCATGCCTGAGTCGCGGTAGTCGAGGAAGTCTACCCGTCCAATGCCCAGGGCCTTGGCTGCCTCTCGAAGCTCGTTCTCTCTCACCTGGAGAAGAGTCTCCGGCGTTGCCAGAGTGGCGTCCGCGATCTCGCCTACCTAGCCGCGGGTAGCGCAGACGAGAGTTACCTCGATGCCCTCTGACGAAGCCTTCGCCAGCGTGCCTCCAGAGAGAAACGACTCATCATCCGGGTGTGCGTAAATCGCCAGTAGCCTTCGCTGAGAATCGTTGCTCAAACCTTCACATCGCGTGCATCTAGGACCGCAAAAAGTGTATCAGATATTTTTAATAATAGCCTGTTTTCTTGCATAGTCCAGTCATCCACGTTCTCGGCTGTGATGCTATGTATAATGATGGTCGCCCTAAATCTCGATTTCTGGAGCGTCGTATGACTAGTAGACGAAACATGGACGAGGCTACCGCCGACCTGACTCCGGCCGACGTGCTGGGCTCGGATGGCCAGTCGGCTAGCTGGGAGTTCTCCACCAGGGCTCCCGGGCCCAGTGGGCGGCTGCCCTTCACAGAGGAGTTCCTGATCAACGACGCCAGCGGGTACCACTTTGCCATGAGCCAGAACGCTGGCATGGGTTGGAATCCGGCAGAGCTTTTACGCAAGCAGTTCGCCATTCTATCCACAGTGGGCGGCGTGCGGGAGCCAGATGGCACACCGATTGCTCTTGGATTGCACATTGGCCACTTTGAGCTTATAAGACTGGTGGAAGAGGCTGCCAAAGAGATGCGGGAGCTCAACTCTGTCCCCTTTGCCATGTTCTGCACAGACCCATGTGACGGGCGCAGCATGGGCACGCCGGGCATGCTGGACTCTTTGCCGTATCGCAATGACGCCGCGCAGGTCTTTCGCAGGCTAGCGCGCTCGATGCCCACGGCCAGGGGAGTTATGGGCATCGCCTCGTGCGACAAGGGTTTGCCCGCCATGATGATGGCGCTGGCTGGCCTGCGGGATATGCCGGTGGTGATCGTGCCGGGCGGCTCTACCTTAGGAGTCGAGCAGGGCGAGGACACCGGCATGATTCAGTCCATAGGCGCTCGTTTTTCCCAGGGAGAGGTGACGCTGGAATACGCCCAGGAGATGGGGTGCAAGACCTGCGCCTCGCCCGGTGGCGGCTGCCAGTTTCTGGGAACTGCTGGCACATCTCAGGTCGTGTCTGAGGCCCTGGGACTGGCCATCACCCACTCCGCGCTGTCTCCTTCCGGCAGTCCTGCCTGGCTGGACATCGCACGAAGGTCCGCAAAGGCGCTGCTGCTGGCCGAAAAGCGCGGTACTACATCCCAAGATATTCTCACAGATGCGGCCTTCAGAAACTCCATGTTTGTGCATGCTGCCTGTGGCGGCTCAACGAACCTGTTGCTGCACACTCCGGCCATCGCCCACGCCGCTGGACGTCGGCGTATGACCGTGGACGACTGGAGCGCCATTAACAAGGAGACACCACGAATCGTCGACGTGCTGCCCAACGGCCCGGTGGGCTATCCCACGGTCGAGGTCTATGCCGCCGGTGGGGTACCAGAGGTAATGCTGCACCTGCGTCGTATGGGCTTATTGGACACGTCGGTGCTAACGGCAACAGGCCAGACGCTGGGCGAAAACCTGGACTGGTGGGAGGACTCGGAGCGAAGGCAACAGGTCAGGCGTTTCCTTACGGAGGAGCGTGGCACTGATCCTGACGACATCATCATGACGCCGGATCGCGCCAAAGCCAAGGGCCTAACCAGCACAGTGACTTTCCCCTCTGGTAACATCGCGCCGGAAGGGTCTGTCATCAAGAGCACCGCCATTGACCCGACCGTGGTCGATGACGACGGTGTCTACAGAAAGCTAGGCCCCGCTCGTGTCTTTACGTCGGAGCGAGAGGCTATCTCGGCCATCAAGAGTCGTGACGACGCCAAGAAGGTGAAGGCTGGCGACATCATGGTGATGACGTGCGGCGGGCCTATGGGCACGGGGATGGAAGAGGTGTTGCAGGTCACAGTGGCGTTGAAGTACCTCGGCTTTGGCAAAGAGGTTGCGCTCATAACCGATGCTCGCTTCTCTGGCGTTTCGACAGGCGCGTGTATTGGTCACGTTGGACCGGAAGCCTTAGCCGGTGGCCCTATCGGCAAGCTGCGCGATGGCGACCTGATTGAGATCACGGTGGACCGCCTGAACCTGGTGGGTACAATTGACCTGGTCGGCGAGGACGGTCAACACAAGGGCGTAGACTGGGGCACTGAGGAGTTGGCGCGACGCCAGATGCAAGATAACCTAAAGGCGCATCCTCAACTGCCAGACGATTCCCGACTATGGGCGGCATTGCAGAATGCGTCGGGCGGCACTTGGGGTGGCTGCGTCTTCGATGTCGATAGCATCATCGAAACACTTGAAGCAGGAAAGAAGGCCCTGGGCCGATAAATTTTCGAATTAGTACTCATAGCAAAGCCTAAATGCCGAGGGCGTGTCCGTAATCAGGCACCATAGATCTAAATATAGGAGAGAACCAATTGAGTTATCAGCACATATTCGCAGGCAACCCGCTGGACCGAGGCGAGGCCGAAAGAAGGGACGAGCAGTGGATCAGCGATAGGGCGAAAGACCCTGCCAGTCGGTTTTTGCCCATGCATGACCTGAACGTGCTGATATCCGGCGATGCCAGTCCGCGTTTGGGTTGGGTCACTTTGGATGATCTGGCTCAGCTTGGCGGAGACTCGGACCCTATACTGCTGGGCATGCTGGATGGCAAAGCGCACTTTGTGGTCGACGTGTCGGCCAACAGTGACGCAGAAGGTCACCTGGAGCAGAACGAGAATTTCAGATTTCAGGACTGTCGCTCGGCAGGAACAGTGGTGCCAGGTGAGGAAGCCGGAATCATTGCCCAGGCCAGGGCGCAGCTAGACTGGCACAAGCGCCATCGCTTCTGCTCCGTGTGCGGCAACGAGTCCGAAAAGGGCAGAGGCGGGCAGGTACGTAAGTGTCCGCAGTGCAACGCCTCGCACTTCCCCCGGACCGACCCCGTGGTGATTATGCTGGTGGCTGATGTGGAGAACGACCGCTGCCTTCTAGGGCAGTCCCGTGGGCGACTGGCTCGCATGAGGACGTACTCTGCGCTGGCGGGCTTCATGGACCAGGGCGAAAATATAGAGGAGGCGGTTGCCAGGGAGGTCATGGAGGAGGCGGGCATCAAGGTAAAGAACGTTCGTTACCACTCGTCGCAGCCGTGGCCCTTTCCTTCGTCTCTGATGATTGGCTGTATCGCCGAGGCGGCAACCAACGACATCAACATGGACAGCGAGGAGATGACCGACGTCCAGTGGTTCGGGCGCGACGAGGTGCTCAAGGCCCTGGATGGCAAGAGCGAGATCTTGACTCTCCCGCAGCCCATTGCCATCGCCCACCACCTAATCAAAGCCTGGGCCACCAAGAGTTTTGTATAGAGGGCTAAGGGCGTGGGGATAAACAGAAGAAGGTGTGGGGTTGACCAAAGAAGAAAAGTCCGGCCTATTTGAGCACGCAAATTGACCGTTCCCTGTGCCGTTCATATAATGGGCCGCAATTAGGAGCTAACGCAATCAAAGCACTGATTAGTTTTGTATAGAGGGCTAAGGGCGTGGGGCATAGGCAGAAGGCGTAGGGATGAGCGGCCTGTGACCATTATCCAATAAGAAGAAGGAGATTAGCGGATGGTTGAACAGCAGTTACAGGTGTTAAGACCTGAGACCATGATTGAAGAGTTCAAAAAGAATGGCGTTACACATATCATAACGATTCCCGATAGTGAGACGAATTACCTCTATGAGCTCATGGCCCGAGAGGACTGGCTGGACATCGTGCCAGTCTCCCGAGAAGGCGAGTCCATGGGCGTGGCCCTTGGACTTAACGTAGCGGGCAGAACGCCCGTTGTGCTAATTCAGAACACCGGCATGATGGAATCTGGCGACTCCATACGAGGTATGGCGTTGGATGCGGGCTTCCCTCTGGTAATGGTGGTTGGCTACAGAGGCTGGACCCGGCGCGGGATTACTCCTGACACGGCAGCAGTCTACACCGAGCCATTCCTGAACGCCTTTGGCATCAAGTACTTTCTGGTTGAGCATGACGAAGACGGCGATAGGATCTCCGCGGCCTACGACGAGGCAAACAAGACTCGACGGCCTGTTGTTGTCCTGATCGGCGACGAGTACCACGGCTTCAACCGCTAATTTTTAATTTTGATTGTCCGGCGGGCCACGCGATGTGGACGTAGCTGGAATTTCGGCTGACGGAATTGGCATGACAGTTGCTTATAAAGAATGTGATACGCAAGACACGTAAATGGCCTGCCTGAAGAACGACAACCGCATAGCCACCGTGCCTTGCCTACAATTCAAAACAAAGGAATAATAATGATTAATGCAGAAGATGTTTTTAAGGCGTTTGAGCCTTATCGAGGCAACGCAATAGTTAGTGTTAACGGAACGTCAGGTAAGCACTGGCGTGACTACACCGGAAACGAGAACCGAGACATCACTCTCGGCGGCGCCATGGGACACAACACATCGGCGACTTTCGGGCTGGCGCTAGGCCTCCCCGACGAAAAGGTCGTCATGTTCGATTCTGAGGGCGCACTGCTGATGAATCTGGGTGTGCTGGCCAGCATAGCTGGTAAGAAGCCCAAGAACTTTTACCACATTGTAATGGACAACGAGTGCTACGCCACCACTGGCGGTCAGCCAGTCCCTAACTCCGACCTTGTCGATTACGCCTTGTTGGCAAAAGGGGCCGGGTACGCTTCGACTCATCACTTCGAAGACCTGGAGGAGTTCACCACCAGCATTGAGGCAATCCTTAACGAGGAAGGTCCCGTCTTCGTATCCATCAAGGTTGTGGCTGAGGTAGAGAACCTGCCTATTGGTATGAGGGAGCGTAGGCCAACACGATCACGAGCCGAGACCATCACTGCCCTTCGCGGCGAGCTAGGTATATCTGACTAGGTTAGGCTATTAAATCCCATCGAAGCATAGAAAAAGGCTCTCCGCATTTGCGGAGAGCCTTTTAGCTTTCAGAAGAAGTAGCTAGAGCGGATTATAGCCCCAAGAGCTCCTCAAGGTTCTTGTAGAGGATCGCCTCTTTCTCTTCCATCGTGATGCTCTCCATGTTCAGCAGGTCCGAGATGGGCCAGTCTGTGCACATGTCGAAAGGCCAGTCCGTGCCGAACAGTACCTTGTCCACGCCCACCGTATCGATGAGGTAGCGCAGCGCTGGCTCACTGTGCGTTAGGTTGTCATAGTAGAAGTTGCGCAGGTATTCGCTGGGCTTTCTGGTGTTGTTAGCCCTGGCCTCTGTGCGTACCTCCCAAACCCTGTCCATGCGGCCGATACCGTTGCAGACATACCCGCCGCCGTGGCTCAGGCACACCCTGAGGTCGGGGAACTCGTCCATGACACCGCCGAAGACGAAAGAGGCGAATGTTACGGTCCGGTCGGCCAGGTTGCCGATGGCGTTGGACAGGTGATAGTCGTCCAGGCGCGGACTGACGATCGTGTCGCCGCCCTGATGTATCAACAGGACAGCTCCCACTTCTTCAGCGACCTTCCATACGGGACGGAACTCTGGATTATCGTAGGTCTTGCCGTTGACGTGGTCGCCAATCATTGCGCCCTTCAGGCCTAACTCTTTCACAGAGCGTTCCAACTCTGCCGCCGCCGCTTCCGGGTCCTGCATGGGAATGGTGGCTAGTCCGGAGAAGCGTGTTGGGTACTGCTTCACCAGGCCAGCGACGTAGTCATTGCAGTCGCGGTGCATGGCCGCCGTCTTTGAGGCCTCCCTGTTGTACTGGTAAAAAGTGGCGTTGGTTGAAAGCACATGGATGTCCGCGCCCCACGAGTTCATGTCTGCCAAACGCTCATCGGGCGTCCAGACCGTGCGGGGGTTGTGAACGTGGCTGGCCACGACGTCCTCGGTTATGCCATGCCAGTTCTCGCCCGCCTTCATTGCCGTGATGAAGGGCTCGGGACTAATGTGCGCGTGGATATCGATATTTCTCATTTTATTGAGTAACGCTCCTACGATAATATTTCATAATTTTTAGTAGGTAGACGGCCTAGGAAAGTACCGAGCGGACCATGCCACCGTCCACCAGCATTGTGGTGCCGGTGATGTAGCTGGACTTGTCGGAGGCTAGGAATGCCACCAAGTTCGCCAACTCGACAGGGTCACCAACGCGGCCTACGGAGGTCTCGTTAGCTCGGCCCTGAAGCGCTTCTTCTAGCGTAATGCCCTGGGCATCGGCACGGTTTTGCGTGTTGGCCAGCATGCGCTCGCTTAGCAGCGCGCCGGGACAGATGTTGTTCACCAGAATGCCGTCCTTGCCAATCTCGTCGGACAGGCTCTTGGCGTATGAGACCACTCCCATACGTGTCGCGCCTGACAATGCTAAATTGTCGATCGGCTGGTACACGGTGCTGGCGAGAATGTTGATGATCCTTCCGCCGCCCTGCTCCCTCATGTGAGGAATGCCTGCTCTGCACATGCGGGCGAAGAACAGCAGGGAGCGCTGGACTGAGGTGGCCCACTGCTCCTCAGTTGCGGTCGCCGCTCTGGCCAGAGGAGGTCCTCCGGAGTTGTTAACCAGAACATCTAGCCTGCCAAAATGGCCAACAGTCTGGGCCACCAGGTCTTCGATTGTCTCGGGCTTATCCAGGTCCCCGGCGAAAACGAAAACCTCGCTGCCAGTAGATTCTCGTATCTCGCTGGCCGCTGTTTCAAGATCTGCTAGCGTGCGGGCGCAGATGGCAACCTTCGCACCCTCTTCTGCCAACACCTGTGCACTGGCTCGACCCAGTCCCTTGCTTCCGCCGCCAACGATGGCAACTTTGCCTTTTAGATTAAAATCCATTTGTCCGAATACCTCTCCTTAAGCTATGGAATGCGAATTTAGTTATTGGGTGCGATGACGTGACGCTTCGGCGATATGGTACCTAAATCTGTTCAGGCCGACCAGTGATTAAGCGCGCACCACTCGCGTTCCCATGGCGTTGGCGAGTGTAGCAACGGCTGTGTTGGCCGTCAACAATATGAGTTATTAGACATAAACAACATTATTTCCTAAAACAGCCTTCCAAATCCGATACCCATTATCAAGCCACCAAGCACCAGGTTAATACCCTGATATCAGGCAATGAAAACACAACTAGAAGTCAAGTAGCCTCGGCACAGTGGGTGATATCCTGTCAAATCTGAAGGCACTTAAGTAGTGGACAAACGGATCATTGTTGCAAACGTCGCAAATGTAAATTTCTGGAGGGTCTGAGCGTGAGGAGAAAAGCCATGAATATTCGCAGAAAAGTTATTCTGAGTCTGCCGTTGCTGGTAGTGCTATTGATCGCCACTGCAGGAGAGGTGTACGCATCGGGAGTGGGAGCAGGCGTCTCATCCACCATCGCTGGCGGGCTTAACAACCTGGCCGACGGCGACTACTCGTCGATAGGCGGTGGTCGTAACAACCTGGCCAAGAAAGTGGACTCCACGGTTGGCGGTGGCCGTTCCAACAAGGCCAAAGGGCCGCAATCGACTGTTTCCGATGGCAAATCTAACGTCACATCAGGTAAATATTCCACGGTGATCGGTGGGTTGAAGAACACGGCTAGTGGCAATTCTGCCACAGTTGCTGGTGGCGAGGACAACATCGCGAGTGGAGGTGTCAGCTTCGCTGCGGGACAGAGGGCACATGCCGCACATGATGGCACGTTTGTCTGGGCAGACGCCTCAGGCGAAGACACCTCGTCCACGGGAGACAACCAGTTCATCATTCGCGCCAATGGCGGCGTAGGCATTAACACATCGTCTGCGGCAATGGATGAGTTGAACCTTAGTGAGACTGATGGGAGTGTTGACGCTGAGATAGCCTTCATTTATACGGGAAGTGGGGGGCACTCCAGGTCGCTTTCACATTGGCGTACAAGACGATGGCACTTTGAGCGTTAAGAGTTTCACTCCAGACCCCACCAGGTTGCTTACTATTGAGCCAGGTGGCAACGTCGGCATAGGCACCGACGATCCGATCTCCGGTCTGCACATCGGTCAAGGATCGTTGTTTCTCGAAGATGATTTTGGAGACATCTGGTTCATGGAGATAGCCGACATAGCTGCTTATGTGACAGCAGACACACTGAACCCAACTCTGACCCCGTCTTTCGTGTCTTTACGCCCCCATATGGGCAAGAGGGCTTGCTGATGTCCGAGCTAGCGAACGGACACGTCGGCATCGGCACATCTTCGCCGGATAGCGCATTGCAGGTAAGCGGCTACGTGCAACTAGACCTGACTTCGGGCGCTCCACCTTCAGGTGATTGCGATGCTGCGGAAGGGGCAGGGCGCATGAAATTCGACGATACGTTCGACACGCTTTACATTTGCAGCGGGGCCAGCGGGGGGATCTCGAAGTAGGCTAGCTCACCAGCGGCATAACGTCTTCAGCCAGCCAGGTCATGCGCTCCAGAGAATGGCTCAGGTCGTCGCTGCGTGTGTCGAATATAAGATGGCCGACGCCAATGTCTGAGTAGACAGCAATGTCTTCCGCTACCTGGTTCGCGGTGCCAGAGAATCTTCGTCTCGGCTCCGACGCTGTCGCCTCTTTGTCGTACAGCGGGGCCTTCATGGCGATCTCTACCTCTGCCGGGTCGCGGCCGATCTTGCCGGCGTGGCGTTTTATGTACTCTAGGTTAGCGGACAGCTCCTCAGGCTCCAGCGGAGTTGCCGGCGTCGCGCCTACCGGGTGCCACGCGTCGCCTAGCTCAACGGCTCGGCGCATGGCAGGCCTACTGTTGCCGCCGACCCATATAGGCGGATGAGGCTTCTGCACCGGCTTGGGAGAGAAGCTAATATTGGACAGCTGGCAGTACTTCCCCTGGAAGGTCGGGTTGTCGCTGGTCCAAAGCTCCTTAAAGGCAAGAATGTACTCGTTGGTCACCGCACCACGCTCTGCGAAGGGCGGCGTGTCCAGGGCCTCGAACTCCTCTTCCAGCCAGCCGACGCCTACTCCCACGGTGAGCCGACCCTCGGACAGCACGTCCATGGTTGCCAGCATCTTCGCCGTGAGCAGTGGATTGCGGTAGGGGACAATCATCACGCTGGGCACTATGCGAATGCGATCTGTGATTGCCGCCAGGAACGTAAGCTCGGTGAGCTGTTCCAGATGCTCGCCGTCTTTTCCCCATGGCACCTGGTTGCCAATGGAGTATGGATACTGCGAGTTAGACTGGCGCGGCACCATCACGTGGTCACCCACCACCATGCAGTCATAGCCCAGGCGGTCGCCCTTTTGGGCTATCTGCTTTAGGTCGCCGGGTTTAGCTGTTGGCCCGTTGTGGGGCAGATAGAAGCCGTATTTCATTTTTTTGTAAATCTCATTAGTTTCGTAAAAACACCAAGTGTCACGAAGCTGAATTATAATGGTGCCGCCGTCAGGCCACAAGAAGACGAAGCTCGGAGGTAACCATGTCCTCACTAAGAATCGCTAAATCACGTCATATATTTGATCGGCCCCTGTTTCCCTTTAGGTTAGGGAATTCCTGGCTGAAGGCCGCTTCGTGATAGTCATTTGTGGCGGGGCCTTGGTAGATTTCACGCCTGCAGCTATCGGTGGCGAGACGGCATAGGTGCCTAGGGCCGGTGGCTCGCCACGCAATGTGGCGGTGGGACTGGCCCGGCTGGGAGTCGCCTGCTCGTTTCTTGGCAAGATCTCCAACGACGCCTTTGGCCAGATGCTGGCCGACGACCTATCTGCCAACGGAATAGACCTCAGCAGCCTGGTGCGGTCTGAGCTGCCCAGCGCATTGGCGTTCGTGCTGGAAGAGGGCGACGGCGGAGAAGCGTTCCAGTTCTACGGCGAAGGCACCGCAGACCAGGACCTGTCGGCAGACGAGGTGCCTGATAGTCTATTAGAGGATGTCGAGGCTGTGCACTTCGGTTCGTACTCGATGGTGTTGGGACGCACAGGCTCGACGCTGCGTAGCCTCATGAGAAGCGTGTAGGGTCAGGCTGTCGTTTCGCTGGACCCCAACGTCAGGTCGTTGCTGCTGCCCAATCGCGACGCTTACGTTCGCCGCATAGAGGGTCTGGTGCCCTTTGCGAATCTGGTCAAAGTTAGCCAGAAGGACCTCTCCTGGCTGTTTCCAGATGAGTCATCTGATGAGGTAGCGAGGCATTGGCTGGGTGCAAGGGCTGACCTTATTGTAGTGAGGATTGGAGACCGGGGAGCGATCGGTTACGCACGAAGCAGCACTATACACTTCTCCGCAGTGCCGATCGAAGTTGCGGACACCGTGGACGCAGGCGATGCCTTTACCGCTGGCCTGCTAGCGCACCTGACCGGTAAGGGCTTGCTGTCCAAGCCTGCGCTGGCCACACTGTCGGGTCATCAGCTAATGGGCGCACTGACCTATGCCAATCGCGTGGCGGTTCTAGCCTGCACGAAGATCGGAGCATCGCCTCCCCCCGCTGATGAGTTAGCCGATAAAGGCTAGCTCTCGTTGAGTTGGTCGGTGGCCTCTTTGCCATTCAGCTTCAGCGTGCTCGTGACGGGCACTGCCGTCTCTACCAGACGCTCGGCAAAGCAGCCGCGCTTGGCCAGGCGAATGACGTTCAGAATCTCGTCCTCGGATGCGTCGCTGGTGACCTCGAAGTCAGAGCGAACGCTGGTGACGCCGCTGTTGATCGTGCCAGCCAGGACTGATCCTGACAGGTAATAGTCCATCTCGACGTGAACTTTGGCTGAGCCAATAGGGATTTTCCTCATAGTAGCGTACCGCTTCAGTTGGGTAAGCAGTCAGAATCCTATGCCGGAAACGATGTACGCCAGCGGCGAGGGATAGTTGTCGTCGCCGCCAATGCGATCAGGCTCGTCGGAGTATATGGTGAACTGGTTTCGAGTGCCCTTGTGCAGCATCTTCTCGACGTGCTCGCAATCGACCACCATGGTGCGCTTGGTGCCGCCCGCTGGCAACTCCGGCCCGATCACCTCATGCGGAATATCTGTCGTCATAGTCATGTCCTCTTTTCGGGATAGTTTCGTATGTTCGGCTGGGCCACACTTGTGTAAGAACGTGCGCGTAGTGGCGTGGCCGTAAACTGGGGTACGAACGGATTTGCGCGAGTTTAGCAGGGGCGTAATGGAGGGTCAAGGGATAGGGAGATTTGAGGGGGAGAACTCATGCGGTGGGAATTCCGTCCTGAATACTAGTGCATGGCAAAATTGGCTATTCATACGCTTTGGCACATTATTACGACAATGCCACATAACTGCTGTTCCAATGCATCCCAAAAGAATAGGGATGGTGCCGGCTGGTTCTTTCTCGGACTTTTCTTCGGGATTCTCGCTTTGGTGGCTGTAGCTGGACTTCCGACAATACAACGCCAGGAGTGCCCTCATTGCAAAGAAGGACTTAGACCTTTTGCAGAGATATGTCCCCATTGCAGAAGTGCTCTGTTGCAAGAGGAGGGCCACTTGAATGTCGAACAGGAAATTTCATCGCATGCGCAAAGGTGCGTTGCTCGCCCTGCCGGTTGCTGATAATTATGGTGTCTTTGCAGCGGAATACCTGAGCTATGATTGGTGAACTGAGAAGAGAGCTCGGTATTGCAACGATATACCTGCTGGACTGTGGGATCATTGATGAATTGCGTAAATGAATGTCTAGGCAGGGCAGGCAGGTTGTCAAGAATTCGGAGTAACGCATCCTGAAAAGAGGAAATGAATAAATGGCTGACTACAAAAAGAAGCAGGGCACGCAGATTGGCGCTGGGGTCGCCCTCGGCGTTGGCGTAGGATTAGCCATCGGCAATGCTCTGGACAACGTAGGGCTAGGCTTGGCGATTGGCATCGCAATAGGCCTGGGCGGGGGTTCGTATTGGAACACGATTGATCAGGGGCGGGCGACGAATCAGACGAAGAAAGCCGTGGTCGTCGGTGCAGCCTTCCTGCTGCTGATCGCTCTGATTGTGAGCCTCACGATCTTTTTTGTACTTCGCAAATAATGTTGGATTACCGGGTGGCTGCGACCGACAGCCTGGTTGCGTCAGAGCAAAGCGAAACCGTTGTTTTCCAAAGGCGTCTTCGCCTGGTAGCCGTTTCGCCAATGCTAACGATGGCTCTTTCCTCCCCAGGCACATCAGGGGCGGCCTCTTTCATCTGGATTTTGAGAGTTTTGACGTACAACCTGTATGAATATCCAGACAGCGTTGGTAGGAAGCGAAGAGTGTGGGCGACGCACCCTGACAAAAGGATGTGGGAAGATGGCTGACGACAAAAAGAAGAAGAGCACGCAGGTCGGCGCCGGGCTCGCTCTCGGCGTTGGCGTAGGCTTAGCCGTCGGCAATGCCGTGGGCAACGTAGAGGCGGGGTTAGCGATTGGCATTGCGATAGGCTTGGGCGGGGGGGGTGTACTGGAACACGGATAGACCAGTGGCGGGCAACGAATCGGACTAATAACGCGGTCTTTTCTGGAGTCATCGCTCTGGCAGTTGCTCTGATTGTGGGCCTTATGATCTATTTTTAGTACGCAGGGGATACTCGATTGCTGGGCGGCGACAGTCGCTAGTTTGGTCACCCCAGGGCGAAGCGAGACCGTCGTCCGATAAGAGTGCGTTCTCTCAGCCGGTGCTTCGCCTATACCGATATTTCCTGCTCTCCCTCTCAAGCTCACCACAGACCGCCTCTTTCAAGCGGCGCAACTGACTTAGGCCAGCACCGGTGGAGTCATGCTGAATTCCAACACCTGCTCGCACCAGTGGGCGGCGGTTATAAGCGAACGCTCTTCAAAGTGCGATGAAGCCAACTGAATTCCCAACGGGAGACCACTGGTACTTAGGCCGGAAGGAAGCGTAATCGTCGGGAAGCCAGCAGCCGTCCAGGGCGCCTGAAACATGGAATCACCCGTCGTCGTCAGGCCCTTGGGAGCAGGCGTTGGCGTCGATGGCGACAGGAACACGTCAAAGCCTTTCATTGCATTTGCCATGTCCAACCGGAATTGTCGTCGGATGTGATCAGCTTCCAAATAGCCCACCGCCGTGACGGGTATGCCTCTTTCTATAGAAGACCTGATGATAGGAGAGTAGTCGTCGGGACGGGCGGCAAAGTTAACGCTGTGCACGTTTGCGGCCTCCGCCGAGCCTATGGTTCCACGAGCCTCCATGAGGGCATCGAAACTTGTCGGCACTTCGACCACCTCTACAGATGCACCAGCGTTACTCAGCCGCTTCACGATATCCTGGGTATGGCTCCAGACTTCATCATCGGATCGCTCTTGGAAGTACTGCCTGAGCACACCAATTCGCGGTGGCGACTGCTGAGCGCCAATGGCATGGTGATAGTCCGTTGACGGGCGGTCAGCAGAGTACAGGTCGTTTTCGTCGTATCCCACCAGCGCGTTTAGCATCAACGCTGCGTCCTCAACCGACCGGGTGAAGGTGCCAACGGTGTCCAGGGTCCAGGACAGCGGGTAAACGCCGTGCTTGCTGATAAGCCCGAAGGTCGGCTTCAGACCGACCACTCCGTTGTAGGACGCTGGCCTCAGCACAGAGCCTCCTGTCTGAGTGCCCAGCGCTGCTGGAAACATCCGCGCTGCTGTGCCGGCAGCTGAGCCACTGCTTGAGCCGCCAGGGGTGTGTTCAGTATTCCAGGCATTTAGAGTGGGAGAAGGGTCACCGCTGGCGAACTGGGTAGTCATGGTCTTGCCCATTATTATCGCGCCAGCCTTTTTCAGCCGCGCAACGACGGTGGCGTCGTAGTCGGGAACGAAGTCCGCATAGATTGGCGAGCAGCAGGTTGTCTTTACGCCCTCTGTATAGATGATGTCTTTTATGCCCACGGGGATTCCATGCAGTGGGCCGAGAGGTCCGCTCTGAGCCAGCTCTCTCTCGCTCTGCCGTGCCGCTTCCAGAGCATCATCAGGATCAAGGGTGACCCAAACGTTCAGCTTCGGCTCAAGGGCTTCGACTCTTTTCAGAAGAGACTCCATTAGCTGCACGGGTGATAACGCGCCTTTCCTTATCTGTCCTGCTAGCTGGGTTATCGTAAGGCCGAAGAGTTCGTTCATGGTGCAATCCTCACTTCAGGATTTTTTAAATTTTTAAATATAGGTGTTCGGTGGGAGCCGGGAGGTTTGTTAATAGGCCCGCTCTAGTCAATTTGTCTTCCAACCTCGGTTAGGCCAAGACTCGCGATAGCCATCATCGCACGAAGTGCCGAACTTAGTCACTGTGCACTGGCGATGTTGGCGCGGGAATGTCGGACACGGACGACTTTGCGGTCTCGATAGATACGCAATCTACGAGCTTGTCTCTGATACACTCCCCAAATACAAAATAGTATGCCGAAGTCTGCTCCGGCGTGCCTTCTTATGGGAGTTCTGAGTCAATGACGAGTTCATGGCTACCACCAGCGAAGCAAAACCTCTTCCAGGCGATTAGGGCCAAGCGCACGGAGGTCCAGGAACAGGGAATGAAATTGCTTGACCTCTCCATCGGCGAGCCTCGCGGCCCGGCACTGCTCAGTGCGAGAAAGGCTGCTGCGACGGCCATCATGAGCGACAAAGAGGAGATGCACCAGTACCAGTACAACGCCAGCCCTGGAGTACCAGGATTCGCCAAGATGTTCGTTGAGTTCTGTACCGGGGGCAATGTCGATTCGGAGGCCGTGGCGTTCTTGCCTATTTCGGGCATAAAGCGAATGCTGGGTCTGGCGCCGTTGGCGTGCGGATGCTGGCGTGTGCCACTCACTGTTGCCACAATGACCGAGCCGGGCTACCCTTTCCCGACGGACTGGTGCGACTACCTGAATGTCAGCCAGTATGCTCTGCCTCTCAACCAAGAGAACACCTTCAGGTTCCAGCCAGAAGACATATCTGAAGAGACCCGTCTTCTCATGTTGAACTATCCTCACAACCCCACGGGAAGGGTGGTTGACCGCAGGTGGTGGGAGGAGCTCTGCGAATACTGCAGCAGCCATGGCATCCGTATCTTCAATGACGCGGCATACGCCACACTGGCCTACACGGAAGAAAACTGCACGCTGGCAGAGGTGGCTACGGGCTTCCCAGACCTTTCCTGGATCGAAGCCTTTTCTGCCTCCAAGGTCATCGGAAATGGCACAGGCTGGCAGATTGGCGCCATGGTTGGCTCTGCGGATTTCATAGGCGATATAGGCAGCGTCAAGGGCAACACGGATGAGGGCTTGGTGGCGGCCATGGCGACAGGCGTTGCGTCTGCCTGCCGAGGCGACCAGGAGGGTATAGCGTTCTACCGAGAGATGTACCGATCGCGGCTGCTTCTCTTCATCGACCTGTTGAAGAAGCACGGCATGGATATCGCCGTTGAGCCGGACGCGGGCTTCTTCACCCTGTGGCGAGTTCCAGACCGGGCCTTTGGTAAGGAGATTCGTAGCGCCGAGCACTTCAACTTCCTGATGATTGAGAGGACCGGTCTGATCGGCGTTCACTTCGAGCCATACTTCATCCGATACGCGGTGTGCGCTGACGTCGAGGCCCTGGGGGAGAGCATCGGCGACGCCTTTTCAGAGGCCAAGGTCTCCTATGACTGATCGGCCGAGCTAGGATCGCCGAATGCTTCCTGAGATGCTGTTCGCGTTATCTACACTTGATGTATGACAGATATGCCTAAGGAAGGTGTAATGTCGACCCCAGTTGACTATAAACCAGGCACTGTTTTTTCGACTGAAGAAGGAAAGAACGCCAGCGTGCCTCGTGTCTTCATCGCCCCGAACAGATACATCCAGGGTGATGGGATATTGGACCACCTGGGTCGCTACCTGACAATCG
>Ga0209089_10000488_pt1 | contig 36570 bp, 44 predicted proteins | sample ArcticOcean_MG_C_FD_187431 | JGI IMG/M metagenome (GOLD analysis project Ga0209089, IMG submission 187431) | Marine microbial communities from western Arctic Ocean - ArcticOcean_MG_CB2_150 (SPAdes) (version 2) | ecosystem: Environmental > Aquatic > Marine > Oceanic | place: Arctic Ocean: Canada...
AAACTTGAGGGTTCTTGGGCGCTGGAGTCTGGTAAAGATGGTTCGGAAACCAGTAGCGATGGTTTCTGCGGATTCACGGGTCGTACTTCTAACGGAAGTGAAGAGGGCTTCTAATTCCGTGAGTTGACCACCGGCTTTTTGGAACACACCACCAGCACGTCTAATGGCCACTCCAATATCGCCAGCTTCTACGGCGAACTGACCGGCAACCGCATTGATTTGCCCAAGCACGGTGCCTAGATCTTTTGCCTCTAGCTTAAACTGCTTCATAGCAGCAATAGCGGTTTCGGTCGTGTTCTTGATGTCGCTAAACGTAGGAGCGAGAGAACTTTTTGCCAAAGCTTCTAATGCTACCGTCGTTTCTCTTGCTGTGATACCGGTTTGTGCTAAGACCCTAGAAACTTCTACCAGCGACTTAGAAGAAACCCCCAGAGAAGTTGAAAGACGGGTTATCTCCTCTCTCAAGCTGCCGAGATTTCTCAGTGAAGTGCCGGTAACTTGAGATACTTTAACAAGCTCTCTTTCAAAATCCGCAGCCCCTTTAGCAGCGTCCGCAAATTCCCTAATAATCAGGACGCTTCCTATTCTGGTTAAATCTCTGCCGACCTGATTAACCGCTTTCCCAAAAGATGTCATCTGGGTAGAGGCTCTTTTTGCATTATCCCCAGCATTCCTCAAATCTTTTGTTAACCTTTCAACATCTTCTCGCCCTCTAATATTCAATACTATTGGAACGGTAATACTGCCCAAATCTCTACGAAGAGTTCTAACAATAGTTCGCACATTTCTTGGGGCTTGAAGTTGAAGCTGTGCTGTAAGAACAAATCTTTCTGCCATTATTTCAGCCCTATTGAGTTAAAAAAAAACGGGCGTACCGGTGGTGTGTAAGAAACACTCTCCCGATACACCCGTGCTTTCCGTTTTTTATTAAGTCTTAAGTCGCTTCTACTTCTTCTGCTACTTTAGCTTCTTCTGTTGTTTCAGAAGTTTCTGCTTCTTCTACTTTTTCAGTAACGATAGGCTTTCCTTCGTCATCCAAGAACGGCTTTTGATCGATGAGGTAGTCGCCCTCTTTGTCCAGAGGAACTCCCTCGACATCGATATATTGACCCTTTTTATCAACATACCTACCCTCATCGTTAATGAGTCTTCCATCATCATCAATAAGTTTTCCCGAATCATTAATTAACCTGTTCTTTTTATCTGCAAACTTGTAGTCTCTAAGAAACTTGTTTTCAGGCAGGTTGTTATCATATTCAGGATCTAGGTTATACATCATCTGTGCAAGTTGACCAGCACCCGAAATGACATAGGGGTCCGTGGCCTTTTTATCGTATGATTCAAGCGTGTCAAACAACGGATCCTCTGTGTCCTCTTCAACCAAGCACTGAATTAGCAGGCTATTAAACCTAGCGTTATCTGCTTGACCTTCTGCGGTATTCCCATCCATCGCAGTTCTTTCTGAGATGAGTTCACGAAATTCGTCTCTCTTTTCCCTCATCTTAATGGCCAGCCTTTTAGCCGACTTCAACTTGATTCCACCACCCTTGAGTCTCTTCTCTAGGTCGAGGATTTCCTTATTGACTGATTGATACTTCTTTTCCTTATCTTCATTCCAAAGACCCTGCTCGGTCATGTATTGATCAAGCTTCTGTCTCAGAAGAGCACCTGATTCCAGAGCGTCTCTGAAAGATCTGTTATACTCCATTTGCGCGGTTCTTAGGTGTGTGGCCGTGGGTCTGAGAACATCTATGGTTATATTTTTACCATCTCTGTCCTTACCCACTATAGCTTTACGGTCTTCATTGTCTGGCATTTTAAGTTTCCTCCTGATTCGTCATACGGGCTACGGGTAACGAAAGCTGATATCTCAACCAAGTCACGTCGTAATGAGAAAGTTCAGTTTCTAAGTTTCTTATTTGGTGATTACCTTTGTCTAGTATCTCTGATCTTATTTCTTCATAAAGCTCCCTAATCTCTTCCTGTTCTGGTGTTGGCTCGCCCTCCTGCTCGTGGGACCATAAAAATCCTAGATGTTTTTCTATGGAACTTAAAGCTCCTATCATAGTAGTCTGTATTTTTTTTGAGGCTATTTTTTGTAGCCTTGTTTTTGAATTTTCTTTATATCTTTCCTCCTTGTTCTTTTTATTTTTTCTTGCTATCTTCGCTAATTCTTCGTATTCCATATCTCCATCCCTTTTATCTTGATCGTGATTTTGCCTGCGCTATCTTTTCCTTAACTAGATCCTGTTTAATATCTTCAAGCTCCTGATGCTTAACACCGCCTTCAGTACTTTTTATCTGACTCAATCTTTGCTTTCTAATAATCGCTGCTCGCACGTCATTCAACTCGTTAATACGATCAATATCTTCTTGACTCTTAGCGGTAACAAACACCTCGTCTGCTCCAGAGATCTTCGTGTTACCTATCACAGATTCTGCTGATTTTTCTTTCTTGTCTTTTTCTCTCTCTCTTCTCTGAATCAAAAGCCAGCCATCCAGCATGTCATCATCTTCCAAGACTTCGTCCGAAGGAGAGTCCGGTGATTCTGCAATGTTATCATACATTGAAGACCACATTATAAGATGTTTTTGTTCATCAGTAAGAGTAATACCCTTTTTCCCAAACAGAGTCCCTTCTTTCTTAGAGGCTGACCAGATACTCCTCCAAGGGTCAGACCTAGCAAGCTCTCTAACCTCATACTCCTCTAATATGCTCGATTGATAATCGCCCAAAACCTGCGATATACTATACCCATTAAAATTATAGGGCTTTTTTTCATTATCGGTTGTACAATTTTCTATAATCCAACAAGATCTTGAATAGGAGGCAACCCCCTGACAAGACGTATGGTCATATATATATCTTTTTCTGTGTAGTCCTGTCTGCTTTTCTTTTGCAACAGTCAATATTCTTCTTATAGATACTTGAGCCTTGCTATCAAATAGAGATTTATATAGCTGTATTTTAAAATCTTCAATATCTTTTGCGACCTTTTTTATGATACCATCCTCTACAGGACTCCAAAGACCGTTTTCAACCAACATTTCGTAGACTTCTTCTTGTAGAGGAAGGCCTTCAAAATACGCTTGTTCAAACGTATCTTGGTATACTTCCTGTGCTTCGTAGTTTTGTTCTATGGTTGGAGAATTAACAATTAAAGTTAGTCCCGGTCTCACTTTTAACTTAACTATTCCCAGCACAACTCTAGATATCAAATACTCTCTGGTATGTAGTTCCATAGATGATATCCTGATTATAAAAAGTCAGCGTATCACTTGCCTATCCCTCAATATTTATCAGGTTCAAATAGGCTATCGCAGCTACGCTGACAAAGGAGGGCTTGACCTGCGAGATCAAACCCCCCTGTTATCAGCTACCTGTTGTTACAAACCGGCATTAGACCGGGCTGACAATTGACAAGTCGTTAAAGTTACTGTACGAATAAGTAACAGAAACGTTGCCACCACCAGTGTCACCGCCAGTGTAACTTGCAGATGCAAGCTTGTTCTTAGCACCAAGATTAAACTGAGTACCATCGGTCAAAATGATGACGATGGTCTGATCAGTAGTCGTGGGAGCGGTAGAACTCACGTCAACGAGATCGCCAGAGGCTGAAATTACTTCAAATTCTGAAGTTACTTCAACCGGGAAGGTCACGTATCTGTGATAGGGTCCGAATGAACCAAGCTCTCTAATTTCTTCTCTACCCAAGTCAGTACTAACCGTAATAGACTGAATACCGCCATTATTAGCGTGACCGGCATTATCTACAGGCTTAGGAATAGTAGAAGTACTAATGCTGACATTCTCACGTCTCTGCACACCGTTTGTGCCGGGACTGTCTTCATCAGCGCCACCAGCGGCGTCGAAACCAAACGTCTGGGTTCCAAAGTTGTCACCACTGTTCCAGATCTTGTCATTACCCACTAGCGTAACTGCTTCTGTGCAGTTTCCGTCTACCGGCATCGTGTATGAAACACTTGATACATACATGCCAGAACAGTAGACTGCCGCTTGGGGATAACCAGAACCGGCGTAATCAGCGGTGTCAGCCCAGATGCCGAGATAAACATCGGCTCTATCGTTTGACCCCTTTGAAATACTGGTAGAGGCTTGTGGAGCAGCCATCAGGTAGATGAGCTTGTCGTCATCCAAGACCTTCTCCAGCGTAACTTCTACGTCGGGAATTTCCTGAATGTTCTCGTAAAGAGACAACTGACCCATCTCGAAAACCTGCTCTAGGTTAAACGTCGATGTAATACCCGCGCTTTGCAGACCACGAACAATGTGGCTTGTGCTAAGCAGGGCCGTCTGGCCGTAACCATGAACCGCGATAGCCACGGCTTGTACGGCCCAATAAATTCTCTTGTTAGCCATTTTAAAATCTCTCCTTTAAAAGTATGAGATACTTTTTTACATAGTATTATACACCAAAAATTCAATTATAACTGTGACAATATTACTTCAGTTTGCCCACGAACTGTTCCTAGATGCAAAGAAGGGCTGATAGCATCCATCTGCTGAACAGACATAGACGAAAATCTTAATTCTCTATCCCTGTATCCTGACACCGTGACAAGATTGGGATAATTCAACGCTCCAGAAGCAACAGATTTTTCAGAAAGCATTCCCCTGTAGTCCAAGGGGAACCTGCCTGATTGTGCAATTTTATCTACATCAAACATATATATAGTTTTTTCCTGTTGAAAAGAAACTATATCAACCAATTTGTTTCGTGTGAATTCATCTTCTGTTAGAATGTGAAATAGAACATCGGTATAGGTCCATTGACTTAAACCTCCTAGCTCTAACGGTTTGAAGCTCCTTCTAGGTACAATTTCAATTCCTATTGCTGGCAACTGAAGTCTTGTTTGTCCCAATTGAGACCAATCACCAGAACCCGTATTAGAAAAATGCGAACTATCTAACCTGTCTGCCCTATACTGCACCTCTCTAAACCAAGGTGTTGCATTAGCCGCAGTTACCTTGATCCACTTATAACTGTACTCCGCAGTTACTGTGTTGGTTGTAGATATGGCAGAATCAAAAATTATTCTCCCGTTAGGGTAATCAATATGGTGAGCGTGCGCCCCCACTCCGGTTGCCGGATGAAAACTTCCGCCAACGAATACTCCAGAGATAGCTATGGGTTGTGTTACGGTGGACAGTCCGCTTTCCCATACCCAGTTATTTCTATAACCCTCCCAGACTTGTCCTGCTGTGTAGTTTGGGTCGTCCACCAATCTTAGCTGATGCTTATTTCCACCATACAACCCTACTGCCGGAATGTTTACATTAAAAAATCCGCCCTTATCTATCAGACCCCAACTAAAAAACTCAACAAGATTATCCTGCAATTGCTGAGATAATGTTGTTTTTCCAACAGAGTCTATAAATTTTAGTGAGGTATAAGTTGGCATGTTATCGTTATCTTAGATTATTCTGTATTAGATATGTTAGACTACCTTCTGATTCGGCAAAGGCTCTAGTTATGAAGTTGTTATCTTCTGTTCCAGAATAAGATGGGGGCACTCGAAAAACTCCAGACTTTTGCATAGTAGCCAATGTGCTTCTTCCGGTTCCGCTTTTGTATTTTACTTCTACGTCTCCAATTAATACCCTATCACCCTCGGTCAATAACCATCTCAACCAAGGAAGGTGGTCGAGACGTTCGGTCTTAACTATTCCAGAAGACAAGGTGAGTAAATTAGAAAAATCTGAAGGCTGTATATATATACTCATACCTCCTCTTAAATCCTTACCACCCACCGGACTAACTTCCTCAAGTTCCACATGAACACTACTAGATATGGCGTTGATTATATCCTCTATAACTCTCGCCTCAGTACCTCGCTTAAGACCAAAAGCCCCCTGAAGAATTCCCCCGTTCAACTCCCGAATTTCTGGCTGAGTCACCATTGTGTCGCGAACAAACTTCCTTAACGCCTTTTGGATTCTTTCCCTCGACCTAGTAAATATTTTCCTCAACTCTCTAGCCATTGCTAAAAATATTTTTGCTTGAATGATTTTATCTGACTCTAAAAGTTTTACGGTTAGAACTAGATCTTTGGCGGCCATTATCATCTCCCCCAAAAGGTAACAACATAACGATCTTGTTTGAAACCGTGAGGGTGTGACTTCCCCTCCCTAGTGAATTTCATAGTTCCGTATCCAGCAATAGTTTCATGTACCGATAATCCTTTGGCTTTCTCAATTTTTGGCAGATCTGTCATATAACCAATTGTTTGAATTACGTTATCAGGAACGTCCACATTAAATCCAACATCAACCCAATCTTTTCTATTCCAATAAACTCGTAGTCTTATCTTTTCTGTATTCTCAGTTATCTTAAATCCTCTTCCTTCACACAGGGGACAAACCATGCCGGTGGTGAAGGCGAGCGGGCCTCCCGCTTTATATATGCTAGTAGATCTACCGCCAAATCCAACAAGAGTACAGTTGGTGCATTCGTTCCTTTTCTCTGGATAAATCAACGTACACCTAACGCCAAAATTAGAAATCATGGCGTCACCTAGTTCGTTGTATTTTGCGAAAACTCCGCTTGGTATTGTAATCGCCATCGATTCTCCTAATCATCAAATGTCCAAAGTGCCAAAGTAGAATCAAGACTTAAAGTGAACATCTTACTTCCTGTAGTCGTCGACAAAGATTTTTCATCAGCGCCCATATCCCAAGGAACATTAAACTGGTCTCTATCCTTATTGTCTATATCAATATTTGCAGTAGTTCCAAGATCCACCCCAACATCTATCCCACCAGAAGAGTCCGACAGGTGTAAGTCTTCGCTTCCGATGGTATTAGAAACAAACTGATCAGCGGGAGCTTCTCCGTTAACAGAATTAATCCCTATAGCAGTAGAATCTGATGCCAAATTGTAGTCACTATTACTTTTCACAGAATAACAGGTGGTTGAGGGGGAGTCTAATGTTCCAACGATGCAGTTCTTTGCGGTAAGATAGGAATTGCCACCATATGTAACATCAAATATCCCTCTGGCTATGGTTCCACCAACAGTACCTACCGGCTTTTTAATACCTTCGACGGAACAGTTATAGGCATAAAATATTCCCCTCAATGATTTAGATATTCCAGATATATTATCGCCGCTAGTGTTTGTGTGCGATATATCATAAATAAAACAGTTTGCTATATGACCATTCATTTCACCGATACACACACCAGCCCCGTCTGTCCCGGCTTCGGTAATATCGGCGTTATAGACCAATAAGTTTTCTATGTACAGTGGTCCTTTTGTAGAATCAAGACTATCTAGCGCGTGTATCTTACACCCAGCATAGTCGGCATTCCCTGTAACCTCTAGCCATTTTATATACCAAGTTAAGGAGCCGCTCGTACTTTCAGTAACTCGTATGTATCCAGAAAGTGTTACCCCAGTGCCTCCGGTCCCGAGGTGGGCATTCTGATCCGCAGCGGTTAGTGTTGCGGAGTCTAGACTGGTGGAAGTTCCTCTTAGGGTTACGTTTTCACTAAAAGTGCTGTCCTTGTAACATTCACCTACGGCGTCATCGCTAGCAGAATATATTACCCCATTAGTTAAGTCAGCTTCCCACGCGGTAATCGTAGAATAGTCCCTAGAGGATGTGCCTATGGTTTTTGTTACTGTGGCCATATCTTTACCTAATTATGGGTATCGTCTTTACAAGAACAAATAGAGTCCATATCGAAAATAATCTCATCCCTAATATCTATGATCTTTTCAGGATTTCTAATATCATCTACTTTAACAGGGAGAGATAAATCGACGTAGGATACATGATAAGCTCTGTGCTTTAAAATTTTCCCATTGTCGTCCACAGAATGCCTAATGTGCTCCTCACATTCACCATCATCACAATCATTTTCATGATCTTCGTGGTTGGTATTGATCCCAAAAAATCTCTTTTTTTCCACCTCGGAAAGAGGCCATCTCTGGTGATCATCTCTAATATTGTCACTCTCGTTTTCAATTTTGTCCCACAAAAGATTTACATTTTCTATGGCGGTATCTATCTTACCCCCAAACCAAACTTCAGCGCCCTCTCTTCCAAATATGTTGTGATCGTTCTTTTTTCTTTTATTAGCAAGAAACTTATCAACTAACATATACTCCCCATTACTGTTTGGGGTAGAACTTATTATGTTGGAGGATCCGGTTAAAGTATTGGTTCTCTTTACTTCTGTAGCACTCACTCTTTCAAACTTAAACTGACTAAACTGTTCTAGCATCCACCTTGTCAGACAGTCTTCTGGATTTAGCCCTTCGCTATTTAATTCTACTTTTTGCACATGACATATCATCTCCGCATGGCAACACAGTATGCGCCTTTCATTAAAAGCGCATACTATATCACCGTCTTGATATTCTGGATCTGGGCCGTTAGACCCGACTTTTAGCAGAAGCTCCATCACTTCTCCTTATACGATCATCCACCAAATTTTTTGAGCGGTCGCTGAACCAGCGGCAATCAGAAAAATCTCGGTTGCATTACGAACGGGGAAAAGCACGCTTTCTCCAGCCGCTACTGGATATCCATCTGTGGTGTCTGCGCTATTTGCCGTAATGCCTGACGCCCCAACATAGATTGAAACAGAGTTAGCTGTAGAAGCCGTGATTTGAATTCCCTTATCCGCCTTGGCAGAATTGGTTGTCATTTGATAATTCTTATCGAACCCTATACCGCTTCGCCTTCCGGTATGGAAAGTTGTGGTAGTAGTCATTTTTTCCTCCTTAAGCGGTGTAATAACCAGTATCGTCGAATCTAGTGGTTAGCTTGTCTTTCCAAGCGTCTGGGGTATTGTAAACATTATTAAACTGATGTAGGCTTTGATACCCCCTACTCATACTTGTGTATGTGCTTGTTATTGTACCACTGTTTCCGCGAACGTAGTTATAGTTACCAGTAACCATAGCACCGGTTACAACCGAGCCATTATTGATATCTGTACTTGAGCTATGAGCATATGTTGCTACATCTGGATTATGACCAGCCATTTTATATCTCCATTATGAAAAGTGGGAGTTTGTTCTAAAGCCCCAACCTCGCCCCGCTACGCTTTCACTACCGGGAGCATATGGGCTTAATATTGCATGACCGACAACAGAATTACCAGCCTTGTACTGCAATACAGCGTGATCGTATTTTTCACATATATCTTTATATAGAAGCATGAAGCTCGAAGCCACGCCCTTCATGTCTATAGCGGAAGATCCATCCCTGACAGAGACAGCGTTTATGGAGTGAGTTCTAACCTCGCTCCCTATTATTACACAAGCGGCCTTTAGGGAAATCAGTGTTATGAACGGGTTGTCTTTATCAGGAGATGTTGTGGGGTCTGGATCTAAACTTAGAGCGTCTACATCTACAGTATAAGTTTTGTCGAAGTCTATTTCAGTTAATACAAGTTGAGCAGCTACAAGAATAGTCTCCTCTAGCCGTGAGTCTGAAAAAGAATAACTAGAAGAATCCAAGTCATTTACTATGTGTCTCAAAATTCGTACCATTTCTGTTTGCCAAGCCATGTTTCAACTCCTAAATATTATCATAGACTTTAAATGTTGATATATCTGTATTAAAAGTGTTTCCACCAGAAGTAACAACTTTAGCCTGTATTCTCCAAGTTCCTATTTCATCTAAATCGCCGGATACTGTTGTATAGCTTATAACTCCGTTTGTAGCATCTTCGTCTGAAGCAGTTTTAGTTAATGTTGTTCCTCCGGGCTTCTTAAAAAGAATAGTTTTAGTCCCGCCAGAAACATTCACAGTAGCAGTGCCGTCATAAACCGTAATGGTAAATTTTGTGCCAATGTCTCCCTTATGAATTTCATTGGCCGCCATATTATTTCTCCAAGCTTATTGCTATTTCTTGATCTATATACAACGACTTATTATTTACCTGATCTAAGTATAAAGACAAAATCTTTTCTTGATCTATATATAAACTATATGCAGAATTTTGAGTTATGTAGGTATTTATCTCTTTTATTTGGTCAATATAAAGGATCAGATTAACAACATCAAATGATTCAACAAAGGTAATACCATCAGCAGTAAGGTTGACTGATCCAGATAAGGATACGGTTCCCGCTAATGTCGCTTTGACAAAACCCGATGCCGACAATGTTCCTGAAGAGGAAGAATTAAACGTTCCTCCAATTAATAATACACCATTTCCAGTGAGTTTTGCGGAGCCAGAGAAACTTGCGATCCCTATTTTATCGACAGTTCCATCTGTAACTACGACACCAGCCCCATTGCTAGTTAAGGTTGCGGGAATTACCAGACTGCCAGTAGATGTTAAAGAGGCGTTAGCATTTGAAGAAACAGACCCTAATTTTTCAACAAACCCGCTGGCAGATAGAATCGCTGGTCCGTTGACTATGCTCGTTCCAAACTTTCCAGCTTGCCCGCTTGCAGAAAGAGAGGCGATACCGCTTACAACAGCCTGTCCTCTCTTCTCTACAAGTCCGTTGGCGGTTAATACAGCGGGACCATTAACTATAGAAGATCCCAGTCTGACTACACGCCCCCTCGCGGTAAGAGATCCCACTCCAGAAATAGTCACTGTTCCGAGCTTATTTGTCCCGGTAGTGCCATCGCTTGTAACTGTAAGGGATCCGCTAGAACTGACTGTTGCAAATTTTTCAACAACACCAGAGGCGGTTAAAGATCCTACACCACCAGTGGTGGTGGTTGCTATTTTTGTTACCGTTCCGTTAGAAGTTACGGTTGCAGTGCTAGCAGGGTCAGCGCTGCCAAGTTTCTCTACGTGTCCGTTAGCGGACAGGGACGCGGGTCCATTTATTAATGAGGCCCCAAACTTGTCAATAACACCATTAGAAGAAACGGAAATATTTCCGCTAATACTGCTACTACCAAACTTTTCAACAGTCCCGTGAGCATCCAACGCGGCAGGACCGGCAATTAAAGAGGTGCCAAGTTTAGTGATAACACCGTCTGCAACCAGAGATCCGTTGCCGGAAATTGTAGACGTTCCGGTCTTATCTGCGGTTACAGAGGTTGCTGTTAGGGCTGCATTTCCGCTTGTGGTACTACTACCAAACTTTTCAACCACACCATTAGCGGTGAGTGTGGCTGGGCCATTTACTATACTAGTTCCGACCTTTGCCACAGTCCCGTTAGCAGTAACGGTTGCAAGTCCAGATATTGAACTACTACCAAGTTTGTTAACTACGCCGTCTGATATTAATGTTATGCTGCCATCAGACGACACGGAGCCAAGCTTATTAACTAGTCCGCTTGAAGTTAAAGCTCCGTTCGCGGAGATAGCAGAAGCGCCAAACTTCTCAACAATTCCGTTAGCCTCAAGTGTAGCTGGTCCATTTACTAAGGTAGTTCCTTCCTGTCCTTTTGTAGCACTAGCGGTTAATGAAGCATTTCCGCTAATAGTAGAAGACCCTAACTTTTCAACAACGCCACTAGCTACAACGGTAGCGCTACCGCTAGATGAAACAGAACCCAAAAGAATTTTAGGCCCTGCTACTGCGGATATGGGATGTTCACTTAACGCATGAAACCCTAGCATGCGCTACCCCTATGCAAATGTTATGTCAATGGCACCAGCATTAAACTTGAAAACATCTCCGCTGTTTACTACTCTTACGGCATCAAGAGCGCCATACATCAAAACGTTTCCGCCCCACTTGTCGTCACACAAAGCAATACCAGACACATGACCCCAGTTGCTAGCGGCGGTGGCAAAAGTAATCGTGCCAGTATTCTCGGTGTCCCCTCCCGCGCTGGTGGGGGCGTCCCAGTCACTGTTACTTCGCCCTGCGGCTATTCTTTCGTATCCACCAGCAGTTCCCCCGCTTGCGTGTGGCATCAGATCGGGAATAGTTGCAGCGATCCCCTGAGATCCTCCCACGGTACTCGCCCCGGTATTTGCATCTACCGGAACACCGCTGCATAAAGCAATGAATATATTAGTGGGTTGCGTAAATGAAGTCCCTCTAAAGATATGGTTTATGAGCGTAAGCTCTAGATAATCGGACATTGCATTAGTTGTCATTATAGCCTCTCCTTATTATTAGTTTTTTAAACAAAATCTGGGCCGAAAGACGATGTTTGAATTTCCATATTAACTTGATTCAATGCTTCATCAACAACGGATGCCGTCTGATTCTCAACGTCTTTCATAGCTACTTTTATTTCGTATGCCCTTATTGTTTTCTTTACATTATTTAAAATACATCCAACTGTAAACGCATACTTCCATTCACTTAACTGATCTTCACTTGGTTCATCTTCGTCTAAAGCGTCTAATTTATCTTGATAGAACGAAGACCATGCGTTAACGTTCATGGCGGGAAAAGCTTCTTGAGCCTTCCCAAGTATGGAATCTGGATATGTTACAGTAATATTCCTACCGTTAAAATTTGCCGTTAATTCCGCCATGATTTACTCCACGAATAATAAAAACGCTGGACTTGTTGTTGCTGCTGCTGCTGACGCATCTGGACACTCGAACCATGCCTGAGTGATTGTAACCCCTTCTCCCATTTGTCCAATTCCACCCCCCCTTTTGAACCATATCTGCAAATCGTCATAATCAGAAATACTGCGTGCCTCTGCGTCACCACCGGTTAAAGTATGCGTATGAGCAGAAACAGACTCCCACATGTCCGAGTTGTTTAAACTACTGTTAGTACCACCAGCTATCTCAGTACTTCCTTGACGTAAGGACCAAATTAAGTCAGGAGCGGACCCCATCCCACCAGCACCAATCGCGCGATATACTACCTTATGATCATCGTCTGACTCTGGGTCGTCAATGTCTCCCAGCGTGAATTTAATCCAGTCAGGTGTAGTCCCTCCACCCATCCCGTCGCTGTCGCTATCACTCGTGATTTTATCTTCGTCTTGACCTTCTGTGCCAGCCGCTTCGTCTACACTTAAATGTAGATCAGTCTGATTAGACTGCTCGTTTACCCACAGGGAATCCAATATAGTGGTACCATCTGGTCTTGCGTATTGTGTCATAACTAATCCTTAGTGAACACTGTCTTCTGCCATGTTTTGAGCGATAACGTACCCGTCCATGCCCCTGCCATTACTTCTGGTACAGAGAAAACCATACACGTCTGTTGCGGTAGAGGCGGCTGTCATTGAAGGAGCAGTCCCGCCGACCCATCTGACCTCAGTGAAAGCCCCGCCGCTGTCGTTGTAATCCACGTTTGTCCAAGCTACGGTTTTTGAGCCAGCATCGGCTTGTTCAATTCTTAGAATGTATTTCCCGCCCCTCTTCATGTTCTTGAAGACGACTTTCGTCACGCTGTCCTTAAGCTTCAGCCAAGCGTAGTTCCCCAACTCCCAGTCTATGATGATAATGTCGTATGTGGTCGAGTCTGTGACACTTTCGTCGAACATCGCTACTGCCATAGCGTTCGCATAAGCTGTGCCAGACGTTGTATTATATTCGGCCCCGCTGTTCAAGGGCGGCATCTGCTCCACCCTGAAGCAACCGCCGAACAGGTTTAGGCGGTTTACGCTTTCGTCCCATAGTAGATAACTGCTTGCCGTAGCCCCATACATCTTAACATCGTATCCGGTATCATCCACGCCGAAATTAACCGCACCAGCACCCGTCATGGTTATAACTGGTGTTGTCCCAACGGCAGACCCAAGACCAATCTTGAGGTCATCATCCGTATCGTCTAAACCGATGTAAAAATCTTGAGCATTTCCATCAAAAACTAGAGAGGTGTCTTCGGCACCAGCATCACCTATAGTTAGTGTAGGAGTGGCACCTCCAATAATAACATCTCCGGTGGTAGTAATCGCTCCACAACCGAGTGTGCTGGAACCAGTATCAATAGCCCCGAACCCAGTAGTAATAGAACCAGAACTTAAAGCCCCCACTGTAGTAATTGCTAGCCCGTCAATATCAGACTTGGTTTGGTCTGCTGTAGCACTAGTCTCTATACCATCTAGTTTGGTTTGGTCCGCTGTTAGAAAAGTACCTGTAGTCGCTTTAACAGCAGCTATACCAGCCAATTCACTATCCATCAACGCACCTGCCGCAGTTACATTGGTGGCGTCAGTTACGTCTGCACTAGTTTCAATGGTGTCTAGTTTGGTTTGGTCGGCAGTTAAAAAAGTACCAGTAGTTGCTTTGACTGCTGCAATGCCAGCTAATTCGCTGTCCATTAATGCTCCAGCAGCAGTTACATTAGTGGCATCAGTTACGTCTGCAAGTAGTTCAATGGCATCAAGTTTCGTATGATCAGCATCAGTAAATGTATTAGAGTCTGTACCTGCTTCAACTGCTGCAACTATCTCTGCATTACTTTGGTCGGCAGTAGCACTTGCTTCAATAGCGTCTAGTTTAGTTTTATCGCCATCAACAAAAGCCCCCTCTGTTGGCGGCTGTTGAGCGCTATCTGCTTTCGTACCCTGTGCGGCAGTCGCATAATCCGAAGTGTCAAATGCTTTTACATCTGCGAGATTTGTTACTTCTGAATCCATCAATGCACCCGCTGAGGTGACGTTGGCGGTATCAGTTATATCTGCACTAGCCTCAATAGCATCTAGTTTGGTCTTGTCACCATTTGCGAATGCTCCTTCGGAAGGTTTAACCTGTAGCGTAGAGATAGTAACCCCTTTGACGCCAGCTAGATCAGTTAGTTCACTGTCCATTAACGCGCCTGCTGCGGTTACATTAGTGGCATCAGTTACATCAGCACTAGCCTCTATACCATCTAGTTTAGTTGCTTGGTCATCACTCATTATTCCCCAAGCTGATGTTGTAGCAGCCGGAAGAGCGACATTGTTACCATCACTAGACTCTACAGTTAGGGAAGTCCCATTAGCTGTAGCAGAAAGATCTGTAGATACGTTTCCAGACTTCGCAGTATTGGCAACAATTTCGTCCCACTTGGCAGCACTCAGCACTCCAGCAAAGGAAGTTGTAGCTTGCGCCAAAACAACATCATCAGTACCTCCATCTGACGTTATGCCGTAACTGGTTGCGTCCACGGTGCCTGTTGATAATGCAGTTGAAACATTTGTATTTTTAGCTACATTGGCTGTGTGCTGGTCGAATATCGCCTTGGACATAACTCCACCAACACTTGTGGTGGCAACAGGTATAGTAGCATTAGTACCATCAGAGCTTGTTATTATTGCTGTCGTAGTACTTGTAGTAGTTGCTAAGTTTGTAGATACGTTTGTTACTTTAGCTGTGTTGGCTACAACAGCCGTTTCCAAGTTGGCTACATTCGGAATTGCAACTGTGCCTGTAAATGTTGGACTTGCTAGTGTTGCCTTGAGTGCTAATGCAGTTGTTATTGCACTTGCATAACTTGGATCATCATTTATTGCTGCTGCCAATTCATTTAGGGTGTCTAATGCTCCCGGAGCACCACCAACCAATGCATCTATAGCTGCTTGTACACCTGCTGGTGTAGTGGCCCTAGTTGCGTCAGTTCCTGTAGTTGTTTCTCCGGTTGTAGCCAACTCGACACCACCAACCACTGTGGTAGAGGCGCTTGGTAGAGTGTAGTTGTTAGCACTTGTGGCTATACCAGCCAGTTTAGTGTGGTCAGCGTCAGTAAACGTGTTAGAGTCTGTACCTGCTTCAACTGCCGCAACTATCTCTGCATTACTTTGGTCGGCTGTTGCCCCCGCTTCTACATTCAATGCGGTTAGGACTTCAGCTACGGTCAAACCTTCTACTTCTTCACCATTGATTCTAAGAAAATCATCATCTGCCACTGCATCATTGGCTGTTAAAACATTTCCATCGCTGATACCTTTAGCTAGGGCTTTTACAAATGCAAGATTCGTTACTTCTGAATCCATTAATGCACCTGCTGTGGTTACATTACCAGCGTCGGTTACATCTGCAAGTGCTTCAATACCATTTAATTTAGTATGGTCAGCATTAGTAAAATCATTAGTTGTTAAACCACCATCACCTATCGAATAGGTGGTATTAGTATCAACCCAAGGTATATTGACAACCCCTTGTCCAGCAGAATTTAATTGTAAACCATAAGTTCTCGCTGCTGTGGCACTTACGGCAGTAGCAGCAACAGATTGGTCAGTATTGCTGAATAATTCTATTCCGCCTTTTGTAGTCGCGTTTGCTTCTGGTAGAGTATAAACTGTATCTGTATAATTGGTTGCATGTATTGTTCCAGCGCTAGAAGAAGTCCAATTAATGTGTTCATTAGTAACAAATCCGCTAAGATCATCATGTACAATTTCGCTGTCTACACTATTTACGGTAACAGTATTTGTGGCAGAGGTTACAAATTCGGCACCAACACCGTCTGCAAACGTGATTGTTTCACCGTCGTCAACTGTTTGTGGTGTGGAGCCATCGGTGATAATGAAGTCAGACATACTGCCGCCACCGCTTACAGTAGACCAGTAAGTCTGTTCACTGTCGGATGTCAGAACCTGTCCATTAGTACCTATGCCTGATGGTAGAGGAAAAGTAAAGCTCGTACTTACAACATCAGGAGCTTTAACAGTTATTTCGTGTGATAGATCTGCGTCCTGCATAACAATACCAGACGGACCAACCTTAACACCACTGGAGGACACCCACGAATCATAATGATTAAGATTTACAGCGCCGGTAGAAAGTTCGCCAGCACTATTCACAACAAACAAATCTGAACCAGAACTATTTTCTATCTCGATTAAGTTAGCCGTATGATTAGCCGCCATCTTGGCATAGATAGCCTCATCAGCCGCCTCATTAGGATAGACCTGAAAAGTGGGAGAACTGGCGGCATTAACAAGACTATCGCCCTTTCCAACTGCTATATGTTTGTTGGCCATGTCGCCTTTGATTAAAGTGCCGTCACTCGCTTCGTCGTCATTGGCAATAAATAACGTATCAGAGCCGGTGTGCGCAAGACCGGCGTTGTAACCTATACCAATGTTGTAGTGGGTGCTCGTTACGCTATATAAACCCCTGTATCCCAGAGCAGTATTTGAGGAACCGGCACTTAGGCTGTATAACGCCTCCCGACCGATTCCTATATTTGACTCTCCCGTTATAGAGTTTGAAGGGTGTGCCGCCACCTTCCAACCGATTCCAATATTGGTATCACCAGTAGTCAATTGCTTAAAGCTTTCATAGCCTATCGCAACATTATAATCTGCGTCCTCCAAAGTCGTTAACGCGAAAGCCCCTATCGCAACGTTCTGCACACCATCTGTCATTGCGCTAAGGCACAAATTACCTATGCCTATGTTGTATTGACAGTCACTGCCAAGAGTTCCATGCGTGGGCGCTGAACCCGGAATGGCGTTTATAAGGAGTGTGTTGGTGAGATTCGTTCCGCCATAAGAAACATCGCCTAAATCATCTATATCACTTGCACCACCAGTATAGTTGTCTGCATGTATTGTTCCAACACTAGCAGTCCAATCAAGATGTTCGTTTGCTACAAAACCACTAAGGTTGTCATGAACAATTTCGCTATCAGTAGTAGAAAGAGTATCGTCAGTTAAAGTAATACCGGTCCCACCAGCTAGGTTGGTGTCGCTACTAATATCAACAGTGTGCGAAAGATTACCACTAGCATCTAGATGTACAGATTTGGGGGCGGGATAAGTACAAAAGACGGTGTGCGTTCCACCACTAAAAGTTTGTCTAGTGGTATCGGTAAAACTAATTTGGGTTGCAAGAATTGTAGTTCGGGTAAGAGTGGTAGAGTCTGCGCTGAGAGTACCCAACCCAACTTCCCACTTTGTACCATCTGCATCTACGAGAGTATAATAGGTCGTATTACCATCAAAGGTTGCGTCTGCATCAAAAGCAATAAAGCCAGACACTGCACCGGTAAGGGCCATGTCACCACTTGTACCGGTAGCCGTTTCTTTTACCCTATCGGCCAAGACTAATGCCATAGTGTCTCACCTTAATTTAGGTTTAGTATAAATATACACTCCCAGTGTATTATACACCAAATTTCTATAAAAAAACCGCCCCACCCCGGAGGGTGGAACGGCTCTCGGTTTTTAGATTGGCAACTTCTAGATTAGAATGAGCCTAGTATAACTCTTCTATTGTCTAGAACCGCGAAGCCGAGTTCGGCCCAGCCATACCAACCTGCTCTCTGCTGACGATGGAGGGTATCGTCCTCGAAGACCTGAACCTGTTGTCGCATCGGCATAATGAAGCTGTCATTGCTACCAAGATCTAAGCCAACAACCAGTTCATTATCACTGGAGGCAAGACTACCACTAAGATCGCTATCAAAGAAATCTTGGTATTCTTGACCTTCGCCAAGTTCATCCAAATCATGGAGGTTAACGTTGAACACTCTGGAGATACCACCATCAGCGGCGAGATAAATCTCACGTCGCGTGGTATCGTCTAGCTGATCAACACCCCAGTTTCGGATGTCTTCGATGCCTTCGGGACTCATGAAGAGGTCCGTAAGGCGACCACGGCTTAGAGAAGCGCTGTTACCGCCACCATTTCGTCTCATAACAGTCTTCATAAGACTAACAAGACGCTTGGTGAATTGACCCTGAGCGGCATCGCCGTCATAAACCAAGATGTTACGGTCAACGCCAGCACTCAATAGAGTGTGCCAACCATCATCGTTAATCTTCTTAACGAATGAAGTCTCTAGAACCTGAGCCGCGCGAGCGACCACGTCCCATCGGGCGTCTCGGGCGTATCTTAGGAGATAGTCGATTGAGGAAGCAATGCTATAGGTCGGAACCATAACATAGTCGCCCTCGACGTGTCTCTCTGGAATACGTCCGTGACCGGGGTTAGTATAGGCTACAAATTGATCTTCCTCACCGGGAGCAAGAAGATCTAGCGGGAATTCGGCCGTGGTTCCCGGCTCCATTTGGATAGCCTGAAAGATGCTTGTTACGACATCACCGACAAGAACCCCTTGACGAAGAGGCTCTTCGATAGCCTTAGCGATTTCACGCTGGGCATCGAGGGCTTCCGCCTTCTCGGGGCTACCAGAGCGTTTGATCAATTCGATAAACGCATCATCTGGTCTACTAAGAGTGCTCATTATTTAATTCTCCTATAAGAAGAGTTTTGGTTTACGCTTTACGCAGGCGTGGTTAGGCCATTAGTATTAGGTAGACTAATTTCTACCTTGGCATAGCCGTCCTCGTCTACCTTGGACATGAAACGACCAACGATAAGGTTGGCGCTTCTAGAAACAGCATTGTCATCAGCGGCAACCGGGGTGTCAGCTAGAAGACCACTGTGACCAAGATAAGCAAGATCGCCTACAGCAGGGCTTGCACCAGAATAGATAGAATCGGTTACAACCCAACCCTTACGGAGAAGAGTAACCTTACCGCCCTTCTGGACTTCATCCTTATGCCAGTTGATATGCTGACGAGTCTGGTCAATGTTGACCATATCGTTTAGCAGCAAACCGACAGGGATCTTACCAGAAGGACTGGCGGCGATAGTAACTAGAGCGGTACTGCTATCCATAGCAGCACCAGAACCACCGGCGCCAGAGTGACATACGACATGACCGCGATTCTTAACTTCATTCATGAAGAACGAAATGTCAGTTTGCAGTTCATGACGATCAGATTTAAGTGCCATTGATATGACTCCTTTTATTTATTGAGTTAACTTCCAGAGCTTAGTCTCGTAACGACAGAGGCTCTGGTGAAAGTAAATTACTTTTCTGTTAGTCCAGCAGTGGACTTCAAAACATGATCTCGGAGCCACTCACTTGCACTAGCTCTTGCTGACTGCACTCCGTCAGTTTCGCCAGCATCGGCCAAAGCAGCCTCTACTTCTTCTTCAACTTCTTCAAGGGCTTCGGTATCGGCGGAAGCGTCTGCGTCATCTGTATCTTCAGAATCTTCCTCCTTCTTCTTCTTCTTTTCTACCTTACCACCCTTATTATATCCTGACTTATGCTTAGCATCAGTCTCATCAGTTTCATTAGTTTCTTCATCAGTAGCGGCGGGCTTACGGTCTGCAAGTAGATCAACTACTTCCGCAAATAGCTCGTCACTAGCCTCGGAGAAAGCTTCTAGCCTAGTTTCAGCTTCTTCCTCGGTAAGACCGGCGTCCTTGAGGGCGCTTAGTCTCTGATTCTTATGGGCCTCTGCTTCGATTTCATCGAGCTTGGCCTGAATAGTTTCAATCTGCTCAGTCGCAGTCTGATTCTTGTCAGTCAGTTCTTGCTTCTCGGAATCATGAGTCGCTACTGTCGCCTCTAACGAAGCGATAGTTTCGTCTCTTTTTTGAGCCTGAACCTCTAGAGCCTCCAGCTTTTCAGAAACGGCTTTTCCATCCATTTCAGATAACTGGTTAACAAGCTCTGTGTTCTTTTCGCTCGCTTCAGCTAGATCTTGCTTAAGCTCTGCGATTTGATTCTGAAGCACAGCATGTTCATCTGCCATGTTATTATTCTCCCTTACAGAGTTTATAAATACTTCTTCGATTTCAAAAGCCTTGCTATCACTGAAGGATAGCTTATCTTTCAAAATAATACTTCTAGGATTAGCTGGTTTATTTACTAGACCTTTACCAGAAAAGGAAATATTCCTTAGTAGTCTACCAAGCTTATGTCCTTCATACTCTCCGTTTCCTCCATACGATCTAAGATGCTTTGTTAAGAAAGCGGAACCCTCATTTCGAGCAACAACTTTGTTTCCACCGTCTGGAGCTACCACGGCATAATCAAAGTTATTGAACAAGCATTCCATCGAAACAAACCATTTTCCCTCTTCTATTTCCTGAATTAAGTCGTCCATCCTTTCCCTTCTTTCTAAGGATGACCAACTTTTATAGATTACAGCCCCAGTAACAATTTCAAATTGCTCTGGAGCTTCCTCTAAATCTTCCGAGATAGCATTTCCGCTAAAGTCAACTACCTCATTTGAGGTGATATGACCAATAATATCTTCCTCGTTATGCATGTAGTTAAACTGTTTATCTTCCGGTGTTTTTCTAGCGATCCACAGTTCGCTATTTGAGAAAACATCATCGTTCTTATTCCAACCTGTTGAAACCAAAACAGACTTTAAATAGTACAAGTCCATTTGGTCTTTATTTTCAGCCACGGTGCTGTCTTTAAGGACAAGACTGACCTTTTCTACGTCGGGCTGATTAGGAGTATATGGAACGGCGGTGGATACAAGAGCTATGGTATCTTGCGCCAGAATCTTTTCAGATAAACCAGCTTTTATTTCAGATTCGTATATTTTCATATTTTAACCTCAAATTATTATACACCAGAAAAGACAAAAAATCGAAAACTAAACATCCATCAGAGACACAGCACACGCAGAAGCGTGGATATTTCTCATCTCATCTATGTTGGGACTTCTGTCATTGTCTAAACTAAAAGATTCATTCAATGAGGATAGCGTCCTAATTACATTAATATCTGGAGGGAGATTATTTTCTAGAGCATTGTAAACAACGTCTGCTGTTATGTCTGTGTCAGGCCTTAGATTAGAAAGTATCGCCATCTTAATATACTCTAGCTCGCTCGTCTCGCTCTTGGTTAAGCCTCGCATGTTCTTCTTTTTATAGTACGAGAGTAACGCAGGGTTGACTATTTCAGATATCTTTTTTTGTGCATCACACGCCCATAAGAGCAGATTCACAAAGTCATAATTAGCGGAAGTTCTTGGTTTTACAACCTTTTGCTTTCTCGGTCCTTGGTCCTTAGAGTTTTTCGGCCTTCCGTCTTCTGGTCGTCCGACCGGCTCCCGCTGTTTCTGCTGCACCTGCGGCATCTGAGAATCTCTATCCTCTTTTTCTTTCCTCTCCTGTTCTACTTTATCAAACTTTGGTCTATTCTTTGGAATTGTTAGAGGATTGTCTCCGGTCTCATCTGAAGGAACCAAGCCTAGCTCATGAGGAGCTATTGTGTCCTTGGTAAGAGCGATCTTCTCAAGATCATTTCTATGCTGCGGATTATGGTATGGCCCAGCTTTCTGGGGTATTTTTTGATTTTCCCTTGTTTTATGTTCTCTGTTAATCCTAATTTTTTCAATATCTGGAATTTCACCAAATCTTTCTTGGAGTGTTTCTGAACTAATAATATCCCTGTCTGCAAGCTGAACCAGTAGGTTCTTCTCTGCGGCCTCGTCAGACAAAACCATTTGATCAAAATGTACTCTGGCCGGAAATCTAAAACCCATTGCTTTCTGTACAATTTCGATCTCTTTATTCCAAAAACCAAGCAGAACATTTCTACCATACTCCAGTCTTTCAACAAGAGTCTTTAAAGATATAAAGTTGTTGGTAAATCCCCCACCATTACCCGCAAGTCCAGTAAGAGTCGGGGGAATTCCAAGTCCCGCATAAATACTATTAAGAACAGGTTCGTATTTTTGAGAACCTAGAAACTTAAAAACTTGACTATTAGATTCCTTGAAATCAAGCTCTGGCCCCCAAACCAGATCCATAGTGCCGCCCCCAACATTACCGGCCAAAATATTTCTAAGCTTATTAATGGCGGTTTTGGTGGGTAAAATCTTGTTGTCTAAATCACCCAACTTCCACAGGCGAATATTTGATATCGCCCCATCGAGAGCAGCCATATCAGCGAGCTTCATTTTTTCCAGCATGACAATGTCATCCAGAATTGCGTAGATCATGGGCTTTGCCCAGACCAGCCAATCGTCTTTCTTGTAAAAGAAAACAGAAGTTTTTTCGGAATCCAGCGGTATATACTTTTCCCCCTTTCTAATAGCATTAGCGAGATCTGGGGGAAGGTTTTTCATTATGTGTTTGTGTTCTGGATCGTTACTTTTAGTTGCAAGATTCTTTATTAAATCAGAAATCTTCAACTTATATTTTGTCTGACCGGCAAAAATTCCCAATTCTCCTCCGATGGCGTCTACAGAAAGCGGGTTCAATAAATCGTATTGCCAAGGCACCTCCCTTTTAAGGACTCGGATATCTTCCATGACCATATCTGGAGAGGCAGAAATTTTCTTGAATCTATCCTCGGTGGCCTTATTTATTCTAGCCGTTCTTCTTTTAATGACTACATTACCACATCTATAAAGAGTGTTAAGAAATCTTTCAGATCTTTCTACCCCATTAACCTTCTCAAACCATCTCTTGTAAAACTTCTCTATCTTTTTGTTGGGGTGAACTAGGGATACACCCTGACAAGAGAAGTCCCCCATAAGATCTATTACATTCTTTATTATCCCCACCTTATCATAAGCGTTCATACACATGCTCATAATGTCTTTTTGCTTACGGGGAATGGCCTCATCCCTTCTGAAGCGATAATAGTCATCTCTACCAAAATCACTCCTGACAGACCTGTTAGGCTCTATGTCAAGGAATGACCTGTGAGATGCTGTAGACATCATTATGCCGTCATAGGCTTCGACGGCTGAGGAAGAGGCTTCTAAAGCATTGGCTTTTTCAGCATCGCTTGACCAAGTTACAAAGGCGGGTTCTGGTTTATGGTCTTGTATAGGGTCGAGATCTGCCATTTGGATTGGTTCCTAATTTAATCGGACTGTCAATTGGATTGGTCTATAATATCATACACCATTTTTCTTACCTTCTATAACAAGAGCGCCAAACATCCCCAAAGAACAAGGAGAACCCGGTGGCAATTCGAAGGTTGCATGAACAAATTTTCCACCGTATTTCTCTTGAAGTTTCTTGGCGTCAATTACTTGTAGTGGATTTTTCCAACCGGATGCCGTCCACTCATAAGGATGGTCAAATCCTCCCGTGTGCGGCATTAACGAAATACCAGTTATTATTGTTGGGCTTGTTTCACCCCTAAGATCTAATATTTGTTGTATCCACCATTCCGTCGCGCCCACATTAGACCAAGAGTAAAATACATCTGGAACTACGTCCCGATTTTCTTGCAGGTATCGTATTGCGTCCCCATGCTCCACTATAGCATCGCACTCATATTGTCTTCCTTTTGCAACCAACGCTGGTTCTTCGTTAAGCTCTATGCTCACAACTTTACTGGCGTACTTCGAGAACTCGTACAGCACGTCTCCTTCATGACAGCCAACCTCAAACACAAACTTTCCGTTTATCAATTCTTTGATTTCTTCCACCAATGCTTGTGCCCTGATCTTATTGGCCTTTCTGTCGAACCTCCACACCTCGCCAGTCCTCTTGTCAACTCCATCTCTAAGATCATTAATATTAGTAGACATCGCCTATCCCCTCTGTAAACCAAGCGGGACCAATATAGTCTGGTCCAGCCTCTTTTTCTGACTCCGTCCGTTCTGCAAAACCCCCAAGAGTATCATACGTTACTGGTGCTGGGGTTCTTTGTATTGTTCTCGCAGACATGTTTGCCATAAGCAGTGAACTGTATCTATCCTTTCTCAGACGATCCTTTCTTCCGCCGGGGATCTTTATCTCGGGCGTGTCCCACTTATCCCGTCCCGAAGGAGTCTGAGTAATGATTATCATAGAAAGCTCATTCTTAAGCTCCTCTATTTCCATGATACAGTCTTCTAGGGTGTCCATTTTTCTTTTTACTACATTATCATCTATTGACGCAAGACCCAAGCTGATGGAATCAAAGAAGGGAAAAATTAACACCTTGTCCTCAAAATCTTTTCTCATACCATGATTAGATTGACCCAACCACTCAGAGTTTGCAAACTGACACATGTCTAGGATATGTAGACCAGCATTTCCATCCGTGTCCTTTTCTTTGTCCTCTTCTATTGTAGGCCATATCGGTAGCTCTCCCTGTCTTATCTTATCTTTGTCGTGAAGAGCCTCCATTACCGCTATGCCGCCCCCTTGAGCATCCATAGCGATTCTTGCACAAGGGAAGACGCCCATCAGGTCTCTGATTTTTCTCGCACAGTAAGAATAAAAATCTGTTTCACTGACAAGCCCCATCTTAACTTTTTCTTTGTGCTCGCTCCTAGTAGTAGTCCAGCAATTAACAATGCGTCTGTGTTCAGGATGTAGTTCAACAACAGTAATACTAAAGTTGTCGATTTCCGACGCGGGGTCTACACCAAACACATATCTAAGATTTGGACTTCCTTTAAGCGCAGGTCTAAAATCCGCCTCTCCGCTGGGGAACTTTATCCTATTTTCGTTCGACACAACGCAAGACTCTATCAGAGTTCTTTTAAAGAATCCTTGGCTGTCAGTGGTAAAACAAGCTCCAAATTCCATCTGATAAATGCCAGAGTGAACAGTTGCTCTAGACCTTGCTACCTGAGCCGCATCCAAAAACCCTTCTGGAAGAAGCTCAAACGGAATTCTGATTATGCTATACTGCTTCCAGTCAAACCCATCTGGCACGTCCTCTGTTCCAAATATCTCAGCAGTTTTCTTAGGTTCTCCCTTGCTAGAGATTATGGACTTCCATCTTTTCCAATACTCTGCAAAATGATTAAAGTCGTAATATGCCGTTCCTGATAAAATAATCTGGTTTGCTGTAATCTCTTGCAGTTCACCCCTCTCGAACTCTTCGCCCAATTCTTCGGCCTTCTTTTGCGCGGCCACCATCTTGACGTTTTCTATTGGGGTGGCCGTAACAGCGGCAAAGCCTGCCACCACGTTCTCAAAAATCTCTCTAGGCACAGACGCAAATTCGTCGGTGACGATGTCGTTGGCCCGCTGTCCTCTAATCTTGGTTCCGTCGCCAAGGGGTAGGCATGTGATGGTACTGTCATTTATTGTCATTCGACACATGTCTACATCACGTCTTGGTCCGCTGTTCGAAGACACCATGTCGCGTAAAATAGGGGCGTTTTCCCAGATGGTGTTCATATACTCAAAGAGAACTTTTGATTGCCTAAATGCCGCACCAACGATAATTATTTTTCGTCTGGGTAGAAAAAAAGCGCGGAGCATGGCGTATAAAGATAGAATAAAAGATTTGCCAAGCCCGCGCGACCCGATAAGCATCGGGAATTTTCTGTTCCAAATTTCTTGTAGTATTAAAGACTGAACCGGAAGTAGATCTATATTAAAGATCTCCTTACATACAAAGCTAAAATATTTGGGTTTCATCATTAGCCAAGCAAGCCGTATATGAAACTCTTCTGGATCATCTTGCGCTATAAAATGAACTGGATTAAATATTTCTTTTTCATCTATATCGATATTGAGCCAAGCGTCGTTCAAAACTGATTGGACTTTATTGTTCATCTATGCCTCTACAATTTTCTCAAATATTTCGATGGCTTTTTCTTCAGCAGAATGACGATTCTCGCAGAAGATGATTTCTACACCATATTTCTCTTCGTAATCGTGTAGTTTTTTACGCATGAATTTCCCATTCATTCTTAAGTATCGCCAACGACGTTTAGGAATACTGGATCCGTGCGGAAACCGCATCAGCCGACTCTCGGAAAATTCACATATGATGTATGGGTATTGAAAGAACGTCATACGTTCCAGTTCTGCTTCGAACTGCATTCTCTTTTTACCGAGGTTGAGTGCAAGTTCAGCAGTGGTGGCCTTTCTTTCTATTATAAAACAGTCTTCCATACCCTCTATCGTATAGTCCCCGGTTTTTAGCCCTTTCGAAATCGTACCTATACAGCTATCATAGATGTCGAAGTTCCACCCATTCTTCTCTCTTGTATCCTGTATGACAACAAACTTAGACATCCTCTTCTACCAGCTTTATATTAGTTATTCTATAGTTTTCTTTTATTAGTGACGCTGCCTTTAGGTATACGGACAGTTTTGCTTTCTTGTTACCTTTTAGGCTTTTAGCCCTACGATCTGACCTTATTAGTTCATATAAGACATCCGCCACAACTGAGCAGACTTCGTCTGGATCTTCAGCATTAAGCTTTATGGTGATATGATCCCTGACGTAGTGAGTCAACCCAAGTTCTTTCAACTCATCCTTCACCTTACTTATGTCTATGTATACCCGATATTGGTTCATCTAAGCTAACCCGTTTCTTTTGTTCAGCACACTCTGGACAGCCAAACGTGGCGTGCTTGTGAGGTTTAGTATAGTGTAAGATCCTAACCTCCGTATCCATAATAGTGTACAGTCTAGAACTATCCATCTTCATTAACAAATAAATATCTTCCATGTGTTCGTCAAATTCTTCAGATGTCGCTGAAATCCTATTCTGCAAAAGCTTCACTTCTTGACTAAGCAAATACGTATAATAAACATGGACTTCTATTATGGCTATTAGGCAACACACCAGTACAACCAGCAACGTATTCTTCATCTCTTCCTCCTTAATTTTTCAGAGCACCTATATCATAGTCTATCATTCGAGAAACTAGCTGTTCAAAAGAAACTTCAGGCTTCCACGACAAGACTCTTCTAGCCTTATTGGGATCGCCCTTTAAATAAGGAACCTCTGAAGGTCTCATAAATCTTGGATCTTGAACCACAAACTCTGCGTAGTCCTGTATTCCAATCCTGTCAAAAGATGCTGTCAAAAAGTCTCTGACCGAATGAGTCTTTCCGGTAGCAATAACGTAATCATCAGGATTGTCCTGCTGAACCATAAGCCACATGGCCTTGACATAATCTTCCGCGTGTCCCCAGTCCCTCTTGGCATCAAGATTTCCCAAATGCAGTTTTGGAGCAGACCCATTGTCTCCCCCCTCTAAAAAGTGCTGATTTAATCTAGCGATATATTTAGTAATCTTCTTGGTAACAAATCTTCCGCCTCTTCTCTCGCTCTCGTGATTGAACAAGATCCCGCAGCTTGCGTGTAACCCATAGGACTTTCTATATAGTCTAGTCGCATGATGAGCAGCTAACTTAGCTATTGCATAAGGCGACTGAGGATTAAACAGAGTGTTCTCATCCTGAAACAGATCGCCGTCCCTTTCTGTAATAGCGTCCCCAAACATTTCGCTGGAAGAAGCCTGATAAAATCTCGCGTGAGAATTGTGCTCCCTTAGCACCTCAAGAATGTTCAGGCATCCAGTACAGGTGACATCGATTGACAATATGGGCTGATTAAAAGATGTACCCACATGACTCATGGCTGCCAAGTTATAGATCTCGTCGGGATTGCTTTCCTCTACAATCCTTAGCACGCTGCTGTAGTCGGTGATATCCCCCTCCACCAAGTCTAAAGCAGGATCATCCATTATGTGAGATATTCTGCTGGTATTTCCGGTACTAACTCTTCGAGTAACACCTACTACCTTATACCCCTCATCTAATAGTAGCTCGCTAAGGTAGGATCCGTCCTGTCCGGTAATCCCAAATAATAAAGCCTTCTTAGTCATAAACTTCGTCCTCTATCCGGTTAATCCAAAAACGTTTATCTAACTTTTCCATATTGTAAGTCTTGGACTTCATCTCCCCATACTTCCGCTCTAGAAATTCATCATCTAAATTTTTCCATTCATCCTCAGTTAGTTCTAAAATGGGTAGATCTGAAAACCAAGCAGTAACCTCGCTTTTTTGAACGATTGGAATAACGCCCAAATATAAACACTCCCATGTCCTGTACGTGTCTACCCCATTGCCTGCTGGAGAAAATGCGAACTTATGTTGAGCAAGATTGCTACAATATTGATCTTCAGAAACTTTAGACTCTACAGTTACCCAATCCCTGTCTTTATAACGATTCCATATTTCTATTCTAAAATCATGAGCTATCTCTGAGCAAAGCTCGTAACCATCTTCTCTCTCGTGTCGAAAGTTCATATACAAGAGCTTATCTTTTAAAGTGTCCTTATATTTGACAACCAACTCTTTAGTAGATGGATTTGTTCCAAACGGAATACCTTCAAACGGATGATCATGAACACCCATATTAGATGAGTACCATTTAGTTATCTTATCGGAAATTTTTCGAATACCTTGATAAGCATGATTGTTTAAACCAATAACATACACATCAACCTCAACCGGCTCCTCCCATTCTGACGGAGTTCCGGCAATAAGCATTCTTGATCCGCTGACCTGCAATCTGTCTTTATAAATACCAAGGTCTCTCCCGCCCGTAACAAGAATTGTATTAGGCTTCATCATTCTAAATGCTGAAGATCGAGACTGTTGATCTCTGTTTCTATTAACAAGATCTTCAAGGTTGGTATATATCACACTACCCCTATCTTCCAACTCCCACCCGTCCGCAAGTATCATATCCATTATTACTTTTCCGGTAGTTTTGAAGGTGGTAGCTCATGGAATATTATACCACTGAAACCACTTAAACTACCGCCACCATTATTCCCATTTTGTCCTTTTTTACCACCCTTGCCATCTCCCTCACCTTTACTCTCGCCCTTACCTCTTTTGCCCCCTATTTTTCCACCCGCCCTAATCTTCTCCATCGCCCCCTGAGACTGCTCGTGGAGTTCCTTGGAGTACGGGGCTTGATACACCCTCGGTTCGTCTCTATCGTTAGAAGAGAACTGAAGCCACCAGACACTCTTCTCTTGAGGCTCCATGTCCTTCGCCCATATGTAGACGGCCCCGTGCGCCCCCGTCTTCTTGTCAGGCTCCTTGATAACTACCCAGTGAACCTCAAACTTTTCCGGCAGCTTTTGACCAGAAGGCCAACCCGCTAGGTTTTCGAGAGACAGCCCGATAGACAAACAAAAATAGAGTGCAAGGCTTATCGTTACTGCCTTAATTCCCCACTGTCCTTTTGACCCAATTACGAACCAGAGTATTAACGCACTGATTACTAGGAAGGCAAGAGTTATCATCATGGTGATCCCACTTTCGATTTCACGAGCGTCTTCTTGAGTTCATTAACTTTTGTTACGACACCTTCTGAATCAACTACGAAACGGAAGGCCGTATCTTCTTGGCCGTTGGTTGTCAGTATAACACTTTTAGCCATAACGATCATATAGGGATTTAGCTTCTCAAGAACAATCATTACTTCTGTTGGGGTCTCGTCGCGTTTCATATACATGTGTACATTAACAACATACTCGCCGGGAACGAATCCGCGTAGCGTAACTATCTCGCGGTTCTCTTTATATTCTATGGGGCCGTTAGGGGTAATGATAGTATCATTGCGGCGTCCGAGATCATCACGGTCAAGGTGCATTAATCCTTCTTCTCGGCGCATGAAGGCGACTAAGTTTCCAACCGGATCTTCAACGTAAGTATCAACGTCGTCATCATGGTCTTTATCCCACGTCACGGTTATCATGAAGTCGGCTTTAGCCTTTATATTGTTTTCTTTCTTTGAGGGGTTTATCAGAATGAAAGAAAGTACAAACAGGGCGGCGAAACACAGGAGCGTGTTAAACAGTAGGTCTAAGAACGCCATATTTGTATGGTAATTTCTTTTCATGAGCGAACCTTGTCGATTGCCTGATTTAGATTAAAATACTGAATCTTAAGGAAAGCGCTGCATATGAGGCCTGTCAGGGTGGTATAAAGGGACGTTGACATGCCTATCCCCAAAGCTTTAACTAGGTCTTGCACGGTTTTTACGTTTGAAACATCTAGGGCGGCAAATCCCGATAGCATCATAATGAATCCAATTACCGTACCGATCATTCCGATTGTTAGACAGAGATCGCTGGTAAACCAACCTACCTCCATCAGGCTTTCAATCTTCTCGACTATGTGGTCTTCCTGCTTTACCTCATCTATAAATCTACTAAGACACCAAGTCTTGTAACCGCACCATGCCGTCATCTGGATAAATATTGCTAGGAGAAGAAAGCTAAGCTTGGTAGCATCATTTTCCCATAGCGTGTTCAGTCCTCCCTGCATTATGAGGTAGACAAAACCTACCCCTATCAGGGTGACAAATAACCACCACTTCAGGAAAAGGGCGTGCTTAATCTGTTTTAACATTCTCTGGGGTGATAATTGGTTGATCAACCGATCCGTCTTCGTATTCATGGTATTCTGATAGCCTTTCGTATTCTTTTTGTGTGGCCAGTCGCATTTTTTCCATGTCGATTCCTAGCTGGGTTCTAAAGTTCCCGTCTCTCATGACTTGCTGCATCCAGCCAAAGAAAGTTCTCTTGGAATCTTCTAGCCTCTTTATTCTTTGTTCTCTGGTGGCTTTGAGATCTTTTAGCATGCCGGACTTTTTTGAGCCAAGTTCCTTGTAATCCTTACTAAGACTTTCTTGGGCTGCCCTACATACGGCGACCTGCCTCTCTAGGTTGAAGATATAATCTCTATCCCACTGATCCGAGTCGTTTAGCTTTTCTTCTTTTAGAAGCTCTTCGAATCTGCGGATGTCCTGCATCCCGGCTTGTTGTTCTTTTAGGGCGCGGTTCATCAGGATTTCGAGTTTGATAGCATCAATTACTTGCAACTCTTCGGTAGGAAGAACGTCGTCCTTGAATTGTCCGATGATTCTACCCCAGTGGTATACGAGCATCTCAAGCTCGTCGGGGTCGAACTGATCCTTGAGATCTTTCCAATATGGGCGTCTCTTCAGATCGTAGGAAGCCTGCCATTCTTTTTGGGCTTTTGAAGATATGTTTTGTCCGAGCTTGCTAGTGACGAAGTTCTCTATACTCTCGGAGTCTCTATTAAGCTTTGCGGCTATGGTAGTGTAACTCATAGCCTTATGGTTTTCTTCAATGAAAGCTATTTCTTCTTTAGAGAATCTACCCTTTTTCATCTGCCGTGCTCTCTCATTATGGATAGGATGACTTCTTGTAACTGTTCTCTACGCGGCTTGGGTACGTATACGTTATTCATCATCTTAAGATAATCCTCGCGCATGGTTACGTCAAGATGCTTGTCGATTATGTTTACGATTTCGTCCATCTCCAGACCGTCCGTAAAACTATCATCGGACTTCATGTTTTTTTCTCGTTCGTCACGAACGCGGCTAATATCAATGGGGTCCATGATTAATTTTTTAGATTCGTGTTTTTCATTATCCATGCGATAAAAGTTATCGCGTCTAAAATTCTTAAGGCGATTGTTAACATGTACTGCGAGAAAATTTTCTAGCGGACGTTTCTCGTCATACCTATCGAGGGCGTCCATGGCGATGATGAAAGCTTCTTGTCGCATGTCCTCGATTTCATAGTATCCAAATCGAAACTTGGCAGCTTGGCGATCAACTACCTTCGTTATCGTCTTTATCACTTCCCGTTCGGTCATCCCCTTGGGAATCTTCATTTAGTATCGCCTTAGCTGTTTTACTATCTGGATCTGGTAAACTCAATTCTGATTCTACTTGCTTTTGTAATTCGGCAGAGGCTCGCATGATTAATTCAGTTTGTATCCTTTTCATTATGTGCCTTTCTGTTATAACATGTCTACAGTATATAATACACCTATACGGAGAGAAAAGTATGAAACTGACTGCATCTGAAATAAAGTTTGTTGGGGAGACGTGGGAATTTTATACGGATCAGCGTATTGCGGACGAGATTACTAGGATAAGGAGGGGCTTGGGTATCCTTGATGGGGCTACAAAGAATCAGGTATTTAGGGCGAGGGAGAAGCTTGGGGTTATGAAGAACAAGGAGACGAAAGGGGAGGATTAGGTAATACATTATAAAATGCATTCGCTTATCGCAAACACACCCCCTGCGAATTCACCCACAATACCTAACTAACGTAAAGCGAACAGAAAACCCCCCCTTCCCATACTACCTACCTTTACTTTGGTTAGATAGGCATAGACAAAAGTGTACGCCAGCGAAATAGGGGAAAGTGAGTGGGTAAAATAGGCAACATGTCGATCTTACGTCTTACATGATTGCCTTTTATTAAAAAGTCGACGTAAGCTGTTGTAGAATAACGACTTACGTCATTTTGGGGGGGGCAAAATCGTCGTAAGTCCTTATGTACCAACGACTTACGACGATTATTTACGCTAACGGCATGCCAAGCTTATACAAAACACCTAATTGAGACTGTATCTCAATATACTAATCACCTGAGATAAGGTTACGATGGGGCTTGACGATTGACGATAACAATAGTATAATACAAGTATAAGAAACAACAACAACAAACGAAAGAAACAATCATGGCACACACGCTCATCACAATCGCAATGTTTACAGTAATCATTATTCCGGTTATCATGATCGGCATCGCGGATGCAAAACGACATCCATGGAAACCAACCAACAAACATAAGCACTTCGGCGTTGATAGTGATTACATGAAGGCGGTAAAGGGTGGAAGCAAAGCACTGGCTGAGCACCATCGGCAAACACTAATGGGCAAGTAATTACTTTGATATAATTCTCGAATTGTTTATGATGATCATTGACAATTGACGATAACAACAGTATAATACAAGCATGACAAACAACAACAACACTACTGACAAGGGTAACACAATGAGCTTCAGAAAAACCTATCAAGAGACAATCGTAGAAACCAACAGCGAAGGCATTGAATTGTGTAGCCCTCGTTATGGTCATCGGTGGTCAATCAACGCACCACACAAGCGAGAGGGGTGGAAGACTACGATGCATATCGGTAGCCAACAAGAGGTGCAGGCAATGTGGGATGCATACTACGGCGACAAGCCGGTTGTTATCATCAAGCCCGAACCTATGCAATGGAAGCATTACGATTGACGCTTGACAAGATGCCAATCACTTGGTATAATAGGGTTATGAGAAACAACAACAACAACGAAAGAAACACAATGATCAAGATCGAAAACGCAACAGTAGAGACGCTCGACAGTACGCAAGCCCGCCCCGTGGGTAGTACGGTGTTGAGTGTGAAGATTGGCGAACACACGTTTCAGATGTTCGTTGACGAAAGCGAATTGCTCGAAGCAATAGCGAGCCAATATGGTGGCACGAAGCCTTGCATGACACCCCCGCCAGAATTCACCCCGACTCGACGGGCACACACGCGGGAAGACTAACGGGGCCGACCCATAACACATACTCTAGACGGGGCGGGCGGTTCGTTGTTGGCCGTTCGTCCCGTCTTTGCTTATCTGGCTTTGAACGCAATCGATGTAACTCCTTACCACCAAAGGACTTACGCTATCGATACCCCGGAAAAATCGTCCTAACTCCTTACGGCATAACGACTTACAACTACTTTTAGAAAATAACATTTTAGGTGCCGTTTGGGGTTCTCTTTTATTGAGGGTATGGTATAATGGGGTTATGAGAAACAAAGAAACAACAATGAAAAACAAAACCAAAGCATTCGTATTCGATTTCGATGAGACACTTGCTCACACGGATGCGGTTGAACTCGACGGAACAGAAGATCGGTTCGCGGAGTTCAATGATCCTTCGACAATCTTGAACGGAACGCCATTGGATCTGATGGACTTGGCGAAGGACGTTTACAATGAAGGACATTCGGTATTTGTCTTGACGGCTCGCAACGAATGCATCTCAAACGCAATTGCTGAATTCCTGAGTGGATTCGGCATTGAAGCAAACGCGATTCATTGTGTTGGTTCAAACGCAAACGTGAATGTTGCGAAGGCAAAGCGAAAGGTTCTGTTGAGCATTATTGAGAATCACGATGTCGTTTGGTTCTTCGATGATGATGAAAAGAACATTGAACTTGCAAGCGAACTTGATTGCAGAGCAAGGAAGGTTTGAGTGGCTTGACAAGCTAATCCAAACGTGGTATAATACACTTATGAGAAAAACAAACAACATTACTCGAACAAAGAAAGGGAATTACATGAGTTACACTTTTGAAATCGTCGCCGCAAGGCTTCCCGTTGGTTTGACCAACGAAAAAGACATCATCCGTCAAACTGGTAAGGTTCTCGAAAACATGGGCATGACCTATGTTGAACGAAACTACCACATGAATGTGGATGCTGACTTCCTGCCGGAAGTCCTCAGCCATTACAACGGTTGATTGTTCCGAACCTTCTAGTGGGTTTGATACTCAACACTAGAGCCTTGAAGTTGAACAAGTAAACAACAACGCTTGAAGCCTAACAAGTAAACAATGGCGGAACACAATACAAAACACCTTGAAAGGGTAAACAACAATGACAAACAACAACAACAAAAAAGCAACGAACTGCGCTTGTGGCGACATGGGCGTTTCGGAGTTCGTGGCTGGCAATCAATGCTTCCGCTGTGAACAGGTTGACAACCGACACGCCGGTATCACCTTCACAACGGGAGTGTGCGGCGAGTGGGACGCTTGGTTCAAGCAGATTGGGGAGCGGGTTGTCGCCTTCAAAGCTGGACCGAACTACATCGACCCAAGCCGGTACGCCAACGGCGAGCCGAGGGATGAGCCGAGGCCCGAGCCTATGCAGTGGAAACACTACGATTGACACTTGATACGTTACGGCGTATCTGGTAGAATACGCATGACGAAACACGAAAGGGCAAACATGGACATTATCACAATCACAATGCTGGCCGCACTCATTATTCCAATCATCATGATTGGTGTGGCAGACGCAAAACGACACCCATGGGGCAAGTAGAGATGGAATACCGATTCGAGAACACTATCGGCGGTCAACTGATTGCAAGGCTTCACGAGGAAATGGGCGAGGTGTTGGAAGTGCCGAACTCATGGCTTCCAGAGTCGTACCATACGGCTTCCGGCTTTCGTACTCTGACAAGTGTGGAGCGAGAATTCAATAGTCGAGGGGGTGACGTGGTGAGTGACCACGAAAAGTTGAAGACAAGCAAGGCCGAACTGGTTGAGGTGTATCGCTCACAAGTGGAGCGGGGAGAGGAGTTGTTCGCAGCATGATGTATGAGTTCAAGATTCAAGCGGCGTACAAAGAAACCCACCCAGAGGAACCGGACACCTATCGGAATGTTTGGGTAGATGAGTGGGTGGAAGCGGAAAGTTGGGAAGATGCCGCTTCAATCGTGGTGATGGACGCCCCGACAGACGCGGAATGGTCCTTTCCGATTTCAGTGGTGGACAAAGCCTATCGCATGGGACACATGAGTGCGGAGCAGGCTAGGACACACGCCGACTTCATGCTGGGGTTGCGTGTGCTTGAACCGCCGTTTTCTACATGGACTCCCGGCGACCCCATTCCACAACCAGAGGATGACTCATGACAATCAAGCGAAAAGGACAGCGAAAGGTTTCACCTATGTTTGAAGTGTTTAAGCCAAAAGACGGGAAAGCCTTTTATCGGACAAGATACGTTCGGCTCGCTAAGGTTGTGGCGTGGGCTTTCAATGCGGACTATGAAAAGACGGGAAGCGGATGGGTAAAAACGCCACCGTCGTACAATCCAGTAGTGATGTGCGACAACAAGAAAAAGAAATAAAATCTCACTTTGGCCTTGACGCTTGGCACAAAATGGGCGGGGCCGTTTAGTAATAAGCCCTTTGATGCTAACGGCCTTTGGCTAATTGTCGCAGCCCAACAGGCCTGCTGTGGTCATGTGACGGCCAGCGAGTCAGCAAAAAAGTTCAAGTTTAGGGTTGACGTATGTCGATGTATACTATATAATAGGAGGTGTGGAAAAGAATACGGTGTATCAAAACGTAACACTCTAGGATGGGCGTGGCGGGTAAGATGGGTAGAATGGGCACGATAAGCAAAATGGTGGGATGAGGGCTTGTCTTAGCTAGTCTTTCCCGCTCGGAGTCTGTGACGGTCAGCGAGTCAGCGAGTCAGCGGGATTATCTCTCAAGTTTAGGGTTGACTTTGGACGATAACATACTATAATAGAGAACATACAAAGCACAAAGGAAAGGGCGAT
>Ga0209089_10000491_pt1 | contig 36453 bp, 33 predicted proteins | sample ArcticOcean_MG_C_FD_187431 | JGI IMG/M metagenome (GOLD analysis project Ga0209089, IMG submission 187431) | Marine microbial communities from western Arctic Ocean - ArcticOcean_MG_CB2_150 (SPAdes) (version 2) | ecosystem: Environmental > Aquatic > Marine > Oceanic | place: Arctic Ocean: Canada...
AATCTCATTTAAATCAAAGTATTTAGCAATCTGTTCTAATGCTTTTACAAAGAAATGGTTTCCAGATTATGATATTAATCCTGGAAGAGGAATGGTAATTATAACTAAACCAATTAAAAATTTAAAACTAAAGGGATGCTTTCATTATAATAGGGGTTATTATTATTTTAGAAACTTTCAAAACCGCGTAATATTTGGGGGAGGAAGACAGTTAGATCTAAAGAATGAACAGACAATGGAATTTGGGATCAATGAAACAATTAAAAACTCTTTAATCAATGATTTAGATTTTATAATTCTACCTAATACTAAATACGAGTTAGATATGGAGTGGTCAGGTATTATGGCTTTTGGTTCTACAAAGGAACCTATTATAAAAAAAATTCATAAGAATACAGTTATGGGAGTTCGTTTAGGAGGAATGGGAGTAGCCCTAGGAAGTTTAGTTGGGAAAAAAGTGTCTGACCTGCTTTTAGAAAACGGTTAGTATTTTTTCTAAACCCATAGATCTCGAACCTTTAATTAAAATATTTTTTTCTCTAATCGGTTTGCTTTTAAGATGTTCTATTAACTCATTAGTTGAACTGAACTTATCAAAATTAGACAAAGACATTTTAACATTTTTAAAATTTTCACCAACCGCAATTATTCTAGAAAAAGATAAAGTTTTTGCTAAACTAATTATCTCATAATGAGCAGACAAAGCATAATTACCTAGCTCTAACATATCACCAATAATTAATACGCTTTTATTGGAGTAACTTTTATGGAAACTTTTAATAGCAACTTCCATACTTGATGGATTTGCATTATATGCGTCCAAAATAATATTATAGTTTTTCAATTTCAAAAATTGAGATCGATTATTATTAGATTTATATAATTTAATTGCTTTTTGAATTTTATTTAAAGGAACTCTAAAATAATTTCCAATTACAATTGCAGCCGCCAAATTTTGCAGATTATAGTCGCCATGAAGCTCACTAATAAAGTTAAAGCCTTTAAAATTTATATCTAATTTATTATTAGTTTTATCATTGTATGTTATGGGATAGTTTGATTTTTCACTATTTCCAAAAGAAATGAAAGGAATTTTATTTAATTTTTTCACTTGGTTTTCATTATCAATATTAACAAAAATAGTCCCTCCTGAATTTGATAAATAATTATATAATTCTGATTTACCTTCTATAATTCCAACCTCACTTCCAAAACCTTCAATATGAGCTTTTCCAAAATTTGTGATAAATCCATGTGTTGGTTCAGCAATTTTGCATAATTCCTTTATTTCATTAAGGTGATTAGCTCCCATTTCAATTATTGTAAATTCAGCCGATAAAGGAGTGTTTAATAAGGTTAAAGGAACACCTATATGATTATTTAAATTTCCAATAGTTGCATTGGTTTTAAATTTTTCCTGCAGCACAGTTTTAATAAGTTCTTTTGTAGTTGTTTTTCCATTACTTCCTGTAATTGCAAATACTGGACATGTTAATTTTTTTCTATGATAATTAGCTAGATTTTTTAATGTAGAGTAGGTGTCTTCAACATATATAATCTTTTCAGACTTTTCAGCTAAATTAAAATCATCAACAATAGCTAAAGAAGCTCCTTGTTGAATTGCTTTTGAGCTGAAAGTATTCCCATTAAAAGAAGATCCTTTAAGAGCTATAAATATTCCGTTGGTTAATGGTTTTCTTGTATCAGTATATACTCCTGATGATTTTGTAAAAAGCTTGTATATTTTATCTATTTTAATCATAAAAAAGGCATCCTAATGGATGCCTTTAGAGGATTTAGCGTCCACGTCTATGACGTGCTGATTTTTTCTTTTGACTTTTTGATCCAACTCGAGACATAGCACATCTAAAACCAATATATTCTGTAGCAATATATTGAGGTAAATAACGTCTTTGAGCAGGGTCTAGCCAATAAGCTCTATCTTTCCAAGACCCACCTTTATATACTCTTACTTCATCAGTAATTAATGAAGTTCTTTTGGCAGATTTATCAATTTCTCTAATGATTTGTCCATTTTCATCAACACTTACTTTTGCATAAGTCGGCGCATCATACATGTTCGTGGATTCAGGACGAATACTAGTTTCTCCTTCCTCAGGTTGTTCACCAAATTTTCGAGAAGATTCTCTGTCTCCATCACGAAAGTTTCGATTATCACTTTCTGAAAAGTTTTGCCTTAAGAAGGTCTCTTCCTCATCAATGGCTACTTGGTCCATTTGTCCGGGGAGACTCTTCAAAATAACTCTTCCATTAGGAAGCGTATCGTAAACTAATAAATCTGAAGGGATAATAGTAGCCTTACCGTCTTCTGTTATAAATTTTTTGTATACGTTTCCTCTGTAATAGTTAAAATCATTATATTCATCGTCAATAATAGGCCTGTAAACATCACCCACCCACTCAGCTACATTTCCAGCCATGTCATATATTCCAAAATCATTTGGAGGATAAGACTTAACTTGAATTGTTATATCCGCACCATCATCAGACCACCCAGCAATTCCTCCATAATCACCTTTTCCAAATTTAAAGTTGGCTAATTGATCACCTTCCATTTTTCGATCTTGAGACCTTGTATATTCTCCTTGCCAGGGGTATTTTTTCTTTCCTCTATAATTGTTGTACTCTCTATCTCCTACAAGAGCTAAAGCAGCATATTCCCATTCTGTTTCTGTTGGAAGCCTGTAAGAAGGTAATAGAAGTCCTTCACCAACTCCAGCATAAACATTGACAGTAGTAGTATCTTTTTTAGTTGTACCTTTTTTTCCAGAATTAATAAGCGGGTTTTCTCCACCGTCTAGACTATCAATTTTAGAACCATAGGAGCTTTCGGGACGAGTTAAGTAAGCCTGAGTGTTAAAAGTACTATTTGGCCCTACACTTTCATAACGAACATCTTTTTTAACATACGATTCTCGCTCTAACAGGAATTCATTCACTCTATCTGTTCTCCACTCAGCATATTGAACTGCCTGAACCCAACTAACACCAACTACAGGATACTCAGCATATGCAGGGTGACGAAGATAGTTTGTAGTTAATTCTTCGACATAACCAAGCGCATTTCTCCAAACTAAAGTATCAGGAAGAGCCTGTTTATATACTTGTCTATATCTTGGTTCAGTTTGAGGGAAAACGGCCATTAACCAATCTAAATATTCCATGTACATGATATTGGTCACCTCAGTTTCATCAATATAAAAAGACATAACATGTTGTTGAGATGGACTATTGTTATAATCATGGATTACATCATCTTGAACTTGACCTTTTGTAAAAGTACCTCCTTCAATAAATACTAGTCCAGGACCAGTTTCTTGTTCTTCAAAGTCGGTATTATATTGAAAACCCTTATTTTTTGCGTTTATACCCCACCCAGTTCCTCTTGATGTATTATTTTTCCCACAACCAGTAGCTATTAATAACACTAAGACCAAAAGAGGTAAACGATATGTACTGTTTATACTCATAGATGTTTTAGGTTTGTAAAACTTACACAAATATAATGATTTTAATATGATCAGATCATTTTAAAGATAGACTCGCTAAATTATACAACAGTTTAACGTTAGAAATAAATTTTTAGTATCCATTATTTTAAAATTTATTTTAAAGAAAAATACATTAGGTCTAAAAATTATAAAATTTTATAATACCAAAAATGAATTTTTATCGTTATGAATATGCGAAATGAAAAGAAATATAAATCTATTTATAGCAGCTAGTTTATTTTCCGTTTTTATTCTAAAAACAAATGCCCAAGATAGAGTTGTTACAACGGGTGTTCCATTTTTATTGATAACTCCAGATGCTAGAGCTGCAGGGATGGGAGATATTGGGGTTGCAACGAGTTCAGATGCTTTCTCTCAACAATGGAACCCAGCCAAATATTCTTTTGCAAATTCATCAGGTGGATTTGGTATAAGCTATACTCCTTATTTGAGTAAACTTGTAAATGATATTTTTTTAGGAAATGTTACTTACTATAGAAAACTAAATGAAAGAAGTTCTTGGGCTACTAGTTTTAAATATTTTAGTTTAGGCGATGTTCAGTTTAACCAGGTTATTGCAGGATCAATAGTTGATCAGGGAGTTGAACGTCCAAACGAGTTGACTCTTGATTTATCATATTCTTTAAAATTAAGTGAATTTTTTTCTACGGCTGTTGCGGTAAGATATATTAGATCTGACTTAAAACTTTCTAGTGACTCAGATAATAATTCTGCCAATTCTTTAGGTGTCGATATTGCAGGCTTTTATCAAAGTAAATCATTTGACATTAATGGGATGAATTCAATTATAAGATCTGGTTTTAATATATCTAATATAGGTCCTAGGTTAAAATATGATGTAGGGGGAAAACAAAATTTTATTCCAACAAATCTTAAATTTGGAACTGGACTTGAAATTTCCTTAGATGATGATAATGCTCTAAATTTTAATTTAGAGCTAAATAAATTATTGGTTCCTACTCCGATAGCAACTTATGATGATTCGAATAATTTTTTAGGATATAAGCAACCAGATATTGGATTTTTAAAAGGGATCATGCAATCTTTTAATGATGCTCCTGATGGAATTAAAGAAGAGCTTCAAGAAGTTACATGGGCATTAGGCTTTGAATACGTTTTTCAGGAAATATTTTCATTAAGGACTGGATATTTTAATGAAAGTAAAACAAAAGGAGCCAGACGTTATTTAACGTTTGGAACAGGATTTTTAATTAATCAAATGAATTTTAATGTTTCTTATTTATTCTCAACTTCAAATGTTCGAAGTCCACTAGAAAATACGTTAAGATTTTCTTTAGCCTTTAATATTTCAGAAAGCATTTAAAAATTCACAAGAATTCAGTATTTTTGTTTCGCAAGAATTAAACACATATCGTTAGAATTTTATGAAAAAAATTACCAAAGAGACATTCTTGAATTGGTATGAAAACATGCTTTTTTGGAGAAAGTTTGAAGATAAATGTGCTTCAGTTTATATTCAACAAAAGGTGAGAGGTTTTTTACATTTATATAGTGGTCAGGAAGCGGTTTTAGCTGGCGCATTACATGTGATGGAGCTTGGTAAGGACAGAATGATAACCGCTTATAGAAACCACGTTCAGCCAATTGGAATGGGTGAAGATCCAAGAAAAGTTATGGCTGAATTATTTGGCAAATCTACGGGAACATCTAATGGTTTAGGTGGGTCAATGCATATTTTTTCAAAAGAATTTAAATTTCATGGAGGGCATGGGATTGTTGGTGGACAAATCCCCTTAGGAGCTGGAATGGCATTTGGAGATAAATATTTTGGGAGAGATAATGTTACTTTATGTTTTTTGGGAGATGGAGCAGTAAGGCAAGGAACATTACATGAATCATTGAATTTAGCTACTTTATGGAGCCTGCCAGTTGTTTTTATTGTCGAAAATAATGGATATGCTATGGGTACTTCAGTTGCAAGAACGGCAAGTCATCAGGATATTTGGAAACTGGGGCTTGGCTACGATATGCCTTGTGAACCTGTCGATGGAATGAATCCTATTTCAGTTGCAAAATCTTTAGATAAGGCAATTAAGCATTCTAGATCTGGTAAAGGTCCTTCTTTTATAGAAATGAAAACTTATAGATATCGCGGTCATTCTATGTCAGATGCTCAGCATTACAGGACTAAAGAAGAGGTCGAAGAATATCGTAAGATAGACCCTATTATTCAGGTAAAAGATGTTATAATTAAAAAGAAATATGCTAAACAAGCTCAGTTAGATGAAATAGATTTTTCCATTAAAGAGCGAGTATTAGATTGTGAAAAATTTGCAAGTGAATCTCCATACCCTGAGAAGAGCTTAATGTATGATGCTGTATATGAACAAAAAGATTATCCTTTTTTGAAACATAAATTAGATTAATATGCCTGAAATTATAAACATGCCTCGTTTGAGTGATACTATGGAAGAAGGTACAGTTGCTAAATGGTTTAAAAAAGTTGGTGACAATGTTAAAGAGGGAGATATTTTAGCTGAAATTGAAACAGATAAAGCTACAATGGAATTCGAAGCTTTCTATGAAGGTGAACTTTTGCATATTGGTATTCATGAAGGTCAAACTGCACCAGTTGACAGTTTACTTGCTATTATTGGAAAAAAAGACGAAGATATAACTAGTTATATAGCTGATTCAGAAAAAAAATTAGAAACTACAGAAAATGTTATAAAATCAGATAATAAATCTATTAATGAGATTAAACTCTCAACTAAAATTAATAAAAATGTAGAGGTTATCAATATGCCTAGGTTAAGTGATACAATGGAAGAAGGTACTGTAGCTTCATGGAATAAAAAAGTTGGAGATATTGTTAAAGAAGGGGATATTTTAGCTGAAATTGAGACTGACAAGGCCACAATGGAGTTTGAATCTTTTTACTCTGGACACTTACTATACATAGGTGTTAAGGAAGGTGAATCAGCTATAGTTGATAGTGTGTTAGCAATTATTGGTGATAAAGATATCAATATTGATGACGTACTATTTTCATTAAATTCAAAAGAGGATTCTAGTACTTCAATAGACTTAAATACTGATACTGTTTCGGATGAATTATCAAAAGAAAATAATAAAGAACAGGAAGAGTCAATAAAACCTTATAAAGTTAATTCTAAAACTAACGAAAGAATTATTGCTTCTCCATTAGCAAAAAAAATGGCTAACGAAAAAGGAATCAAAATTTCACAAGTTAGTGGTTCAGGAGATAATGGGCGAATTATAAAAAGAGACATTGAAAATTATAATTCCAATACCATTGTCTCTAACCAAAATAGAGCAGCTCAAGGTAAAGAATCCTTAGTTGAATTTGACAACGGTCAAATGCGAAAAACAATTGCTAAAAGACTTTCTCAATCAAAATTTTCAGCACCTCATTACTATTTGGGAGTTGAATTTGATATGGAAAATTTCATTTCATTTAGGGTCCAATATAATAATTCAATAGATTCAAAAATTTCATTTAATGATTTAATAATAAAAGCAACAGCAAAGGCTTTGAAGCTTCATCCTGAAGTAAACTCTAGATGGTATGATGATAAGATAGTTCATTTTAATCATGTTCATATTGGAGTTGCTGTTGCTGTTGATGAAGGACTAATAGTTCCTGTTGTTAAATTTGCAGACGAGAAAAGTCTATTGCAAATTGGAAATTTAGTTAAAGATTTAGCTAGCCGTGCTAGATCTAAAAAAATAACACCCGCTGAAATGGAGGGAAGCACTTTTACAATTTCTAATCTTGGAATGTTTGGAATTTCTGAATTTACATCTATAATTAATCAGCCTAATTCTTCAATTTTGTCTGTTGGAGCGATAATTGAAAAGCCAATTGTTAAAGAAGGTGAAATTGTTATTGGAAATACAATGAAACTTACATTGGCTTGTGATCATAGAACTGTTGATGGAGCTACAGGATCAGCATTTTTAAAAACATTAAGAAACTTTATAGAAAACCCAATAGGAATTTTATTGTAATTTAAATTCTAATTTTACAATTACTTCAATTCATGAGAAATAAAAAAACTATTTTAATAACCGGTGCAAGTAATGGTATTGGATTTGAGATGGTTAAAATAGCTGCTTCACAGGGTCATAAAGTAATAGCAATGTCTCGTGATATAACTAGACTAAAATCTATTATTGGTGTTGATTCATATTCTGTGGATATAACAAACGATATTTTGATTGAATCGTTCATTAAAAAATTATCTCAAAAACAAGTTAAACTTGATGTATTAATAAATAATGCGGGATCTCTGGTAAATCAATCTTTTGAAGAAACGTCTAGCGAAACCTTTAAATATATTTACAGTGTTAATGTGTTTGGAGTTGCTTCTCTCATTCGTTTGAGCCTGCCAATTATAAACAAAAATGGACATGTTTTAAACATTAGTAGTATGGGAGGTGTTCAAGGAAGTTCGAAATTTGCTGGACTTTCGGCATATTCAAGTAGTAAAGGAGCTCTAATAACATTAACCGAATTACTTGCAGAAGAATATAATAAAACAGGTCCGTCATTTAATGTTTTAGCTCTTGGATCTGTTCAAACGGAAATGTTAGATAAGGCTTTTCCTAGATATAAAGCAAGTGTTTCAGCAAAAAAAATGGCTTCTTACGTCTTAGAATTTTCAATTTCAGGTCATAAACTATATAACGGAAAGCTACTTCCTATTTCTATATCAACTCCATAATGGGTAATGATTTTAAAACAATATTTGACTATACACCTGTAAAGGCTCATGCTCTTTTAGCGAAATATGTTAAGGATAACCCTGTTATCTTTAGGATTACTAAACAACGATATACTAAACATGGTGATTATAGGCAATATTTAAATGGAACTGAGCAAATTTCAATTAATTCTAATCTTGGCCCCTACAGGTTTTTAATAACCCTAATTCACGAAATATCACATCTAGTCACATATAAATTATACGGAAAAAACATTAGACCTCATGGCAAAGAATGGAAAAAAACATATAAAAATCTAATGACTCCATTTTTAAATTCAAATATTTTTCCTGAAAATCTTTTAATAGTTCTAAAAAAACATTTTATAAACCCTAAAGCCTCTTCAGATTCTGATTTAGATTTAGTAATAGTTTTACAAGCCTTTGAAAAAAAGGATAAACTATATGTTTTTAAAATTCCTGAAGGAAATTATTTTAAAATTCATAATGGTCGAATTTTTAAAAAAGGATCAAAGCGAAGAAAGTGTTATGAATGTGAAGAGAAATCATCTGGAAGAAAGTATTTATTTAATCCATTAGCTGAAGTTACATTAGCAAGTTAAACAAGAAATTATGAACCTAAACCAAATAACAGTTCCTTCATTGAATTTAAAAAAATCAATACCTTTTTACGAAAAAATGGGACTTAAGCTAATTGTGAAATCTCTACCAGATTACGCACGATTTGAATGCCCTAATGGAAACTCAACTTTTTCGATTCATCAAACGGATAAATTACCAAAAGGAGATGGAATTTATGTGTACTTTGAATGCGAGAATCTTGACAAACAAGTTGAGAAAATAAAAAGAAAAGGAATTGAATTTGACCAAGAACCGACTGATCAAAGGTGGTTGTGGAGAGAGGCAAGACTAAAAGATATTGATGGAAATCAACTGATATTATTCTATGGTGGAGAAAACCGACTGAACCCACCTTGGCAAATTGAAAACAACGAGTGGGATATTAAACAAATTCAACCGTGAAATTCGTCAGGCAACGATGTAAGGTTTTGATTGATAGGGAGTAAAAAAAATGAAACAAAGCTTAACATACTATATTACTCTATTAGTTATTAGGCTAAAAGGCTTAAAAAAGGATTTTAGTAAAGATCCAATTGATTTCAAAAAAATTAGACAAGAAGATGTTCATTACCCAAAAGGCAAGTTTTTCAAACAAAATAAAATACGGAATTTTAAAGTTTTAGATTCCTTAATTACTGAAATAGGACTAAATCAAAATTCTGAAAAACTTCTGATATTCATTCATGGAGGTGCCTTTGTTTCTGGTCCAGCTCAACATCATTGGGATTCTGCAAAAAAAATTGCTACACTAACGAATTATAAGATTTGGATGTGCGATTATCCCAAATCACCTGAAAACAAGATATCAAAAATATCAGAAAATATAGATTCAATATATAATGTCGCTTTAGAACAGTTTCAACCAAATAAAATTTCTTTTATTGGAGATTCTGTTGGAGGAACTTTAATCGCGAGCTTAATCCAACGACTGATTATAAAAGACATAAAATTGCCAGAAAAAATCATTTTGGTTACTCCTGTTATGGACGCAAGTATGTCTAATCCTGAAATTGAAATAGTAGATAATATTGACCCAATGCTTTCAAAAACGGGAGTGTTAAGTGCGAAAAAAATGTGTGCTGAGAATAAGGATTTAAAAAATGTTATGATTTCACCTTTATTTGGAAGTTTTGACAAATTCCCTCATACAATTCTATTTCTTGCAGAAAACGACATTACTTATCCAGACCAAAAACTGGCAGTCCAAAAATTTATTAAGGCTAAAATTAATCTTGAATTAATTGAAGGAAAGAATATGCCACATATTTGGCCCTTCCTACCAGTAATGAAAGAAGCTAAAACATCCTTGAATGAAATAATCAGAACAATAAATAACTAACCACAGCAAGGTATAAAAACAACAAGGGTTAAGTTCCAAACCAAAAATGAGTGCATGTTTGCAAAGTTCGCCAAATTTAAAACTTGATGGTTAAAAGTTAAATCTAACTTTTTTTTAGGGCTTTTCGAGCTTTTTTTAGTATTTCGGAGGAGTATACAAAATCAATAAATGGCTTATTATCAGTTTTGAAAATATCTTTATTAGATCCTTCCCATTCTTTTTCTCCATTTTGAAGAAATATTATATTTTCTCCAATTTCCATAACAGAATTCATGTCATGAGTATTTACTACTGTTGTTATATTATATTCTTTTGTAATTTCTTGGATAAGGTTGTCAATTAGTATTGAAGTTTTTGGGTCTAATCCTGAATTGGGTTCATCACAAAATAAAAAATTGGGATTCATAACAATAGCTCTAGCAATTGCCACCCTTTTTTGCATACCTCCTGATAGTTCTGAAGGCATTTTACTATTTGAGTTAGTCAAATTAACTCTATTAATAACTTCATTAACTCGATCTAAAATTTCATCATTATTTTTATTTGTAAACATTCTCATTGGAAACATTATGTTTTCTTCAACATTCATCGAGTCAAAAAGTGCACTTCCCTGAAAAACGATACCCATTTTTTGTCGAAGCACTCTTCTTTCTTTTTCCTTCATATCAGTTAATGAATTATCACCAAAAAATATTTTTCCTGTTTCAGGAGTATGTAAACCTAATAGACATTTCAATAAAACCGTCTTTCCAGAGCCACTTTGTCCAATAATTAGATTTGTTTTGCCTTTTTCAAAAAATGCACTAACTCCATTTAATATAGTTGTTTCATCAAATGATTTATATATGTTTTTTACAACTATCATTAGGCGAGTATTAATTGTGTTATTAAAAAGTTCACTAAAATTATTACAACACTAGTCCAAACAAAAGAAGTAGTACTAGCCTTACCAACTTGAAGAGCTCCGCCTTTTAGATAATATCCGTGAAATGAGGGGATAGTGGCTAAAAGAAATGAAAATAAAATAGTTTTTATAAACGCATATTGAATATGAAATGGTATGAAATCTATCTGAAGCCCTTCAATAAACACAGCACTAGAACAAAGACCTCCATAGACGCTAGCTACATAACCTCCAAAAATTCCTAAGAACATTGAAAATGTAATAATAAACGGATAGAGTAATAAAGCGATTATTTTTGGAAAAATAAGATAGTTATATGTATTAATTCCCATTACTTCTAAAGCATCAATTTGTTCTGTAACCCTCATAGTTCCAATACTTGAAGTTATGTAAGAACCTACTTTTCCAGCCATTATTATAGACATAAAAGTAGGAGCAAATTCTAAAATAATAGACTGTCTTGTAGCATACCCTATTAGGTTTCTTGGTATAAGAGGATTAGTTAGATTAAGTGCTGTTTGAATAGCCACAACTCCTCCTACAAAAAAGGAAATAATACTAACAATCCCTATAGACCCAATGATTAGCACCTCTATATCTTTAAAAATTAATGATTTAAGAACTGACCATTTTGTGAACTTTTCAAATACTTTTTGTAGCATTAAAAAGTAACTACCAATATTTACTATAATTTTCATGTCTTTTGTAAAATTACAAAAAGGAAAAACTATAAATGAAAAAAAAGTTAGTATTGATAAGAAATGGCATTGATATTCATTCCTGATCCTACACTAGCAAAAAGAATTATATCTCCTTTTTTTATTTCATGACCATTGTAATTTTCCTTAATAACTAAATCAAGAAGTGTAGGAATTGTGGCGGTTGAACTATTGCCAAACTCTTCAATATTCATTGGTAAAATATTCTCAGGCACCTTTGAATCGTATAGCTTATAAAAACGTTTTATAATAGCCTCATCCATTTTTTGGTTTGCTTGATGAATAAATATTTTTTTTAAACTTTTTATATTATGACCACATTTGTCAAAACATTTCTTCATAGCATCGGGAACTTTATTTAATGCAAATTCATATACTTTTCTTCCTTTCATTTTAATATACTTTGTGTCATCAGATTTTAAATTATTTGATTTTCCGTAAAATATATAATTAGATTCACCATTATTGGAGTAGGTAACAGTTTTATGACTTAAAACTCCACTATTTTCTTTTGAAGACTCAATAATTACAGCGCCAGCACCATCTGCAAAGATCATACTGTCTCTGTCACTTGAATCGATGACTCGAGATAAAGTTTCGGAGCCTATAACTAGACATTTATTTGCCATTTCTGCTTTTATGAAAGCATGGGCTTGAATAACTCCTTCTACCCAACCCGGACATCCAAATAAAATATCATAAGCAACACAATTTGGATTTTCTATTCCAAGTTTTGACTTTACTCTTGATGCTAATGAAGGCATCGCATCAACTTGATTCGATCCTTGAGTTACATCTCCAATATTATGAGCCAGAATAATGTAATCTATTGTTTCTGGATCTATAGTTGAAGATTTTATAGCATTTTTTGCTGCTTCTGTAGCTATATCAGAAGATGTTAAGTTATCAGAAATATATTTTCTTTTTTTAATACCGGTAATTGATTCAAACTTATCTATAATTTGATCATTTTCAGCTAAAATTGAATTTCCGTCAATATCTAAAAATGAATGATTTAAAAAAGCATTATTGGATTTAATTTTAGACGGAATATAGCTTCCTGTAGCAATTATTTTTGAATTCATAAGACATCAATATTATTAATATTTACACTTCTGTGCTTAAGAAAAATTAAATTAACTGTGATGTCCAATTATTTAAATATTTAGTAATAATTATAAAATTTATATATAATTTATTGATTATCATTATTTTGATATTTATTTATAGGGACACAACTACAAACTAAATTACGATCCCCAAATGCTTCATCAACTCGTCTAACTCTTGGCCAAAATTTATTTTCTTTTACAAAATCTAAAGGAAAAGCTGCCTTCTTTCGACTGTATTTAAAAGGCCATATATCATTAGTCATCATTGATAAAGTGTGAGGTGCATTTTTAAGAATTTCCAAATCTTCTAGATTTTGACTTTCAATTTCTAATCTAATAGAAATCATTGCTTTACAAAAGCGATCAATTTCACTTAAATTCTCACTTTCTGTAGGTTCAATCATCATTGTTCCTGCTACAGGAAAAGACACAGTAGGAGCGTGAAACCCATAATCCATTAACCTCTTGGCTATATCAACAACTTCAATACCTTTTTTCTTGAAACTTCTACAATCTATTATTATTTCGTGAGCTGCTCTACCATTTTCTCCTGTATATAAAATTTCATAAGCACCCTCAAGTGATTTTTTTATATAATTAGCATTTAGAATAGCAATTTCAGTAGATTTTTTTAATCCGTCTTTTCCAAGCATTTTTATATATGCATATGATATAATACAAGCCAATGCAGACCCCCATGGAGCACCAGATATAGCATTTATTGCTTTTTCACCCCCTGTTTCTATTATTGGGTTTGATGGAAGAAATGACGCCAAATGTTTTGCTACGCATATAGGACCTACTCCAGGTCCACCTCCGCCATGAGGAATAGCAAAAGTTTTATGTAAATTTAAATGACAAACATCTGCACCAATAATAGCGGGACTGGTTAATCCTACTTGTGCATTCATATTAGCACCATCCATATAAACTTGTCCACCATAATCATGAATAAGTTTTGTTATTTTTTGAATATGACTCTCAAAAACTCCATGAGTTGAGGGATAAGTAATCATTAAAGCAGCCAAATTTTCTTTGTAAAGCTCAGACTTTTTATTCATGTCATCCCAGTCAATATTTCCTTTTTCATCTGTCTTTATAACAACAACTTTCATTCCAGCCATTACCGCTGAAGCTGGATTGGTTCCATGAGCTGAAGCTGGGATTAGACATATATTACGATGCTTGTCACCTCTTGAAAGATGATATGCTCTAATCACCATTAAACCTGCATATTCTCCTTGAGCTCCTGAGTTGGGTTGAATTGAAGTTGCGCTAAATCCAGTTACCTCATTTAATTGAGTAATTAAAACTTTTAAAACCTCACAGTATCCTTTAGCTTGATCAATGGGGACAAAAGGATGAATATTATTCCAATTAGAAGAGCTTAAAGGTAGCATTTCTGCTGCAGCATTAAGTTTCATTGTACATGATCCAAGTGAAATCATAGAATGATTTAAAGCTAAATCTTTTAATTCAAGGCTTTTAATGTATCGCATTAATGATGTCTCAGAATGATAAGAATTAAAAATGGGGTGAGTCATAAAACTATTTTCTCGTCTCATTGATTTAGGAATTCTAATTAACGAAACTTGATTTTTATCTTCCTTGTTTTTTTTTGAATTATTAGAGTATGATGTAAAAACACCATATAACCTCTGCAAGCTATCCTTGTCTGTTGTCTCGTTTAATGAAATGGATACAGTATTATTATCAATATAATTCAAATTAATTTTAGCTTTTTCGGCTATTATTCTAAGTTTTTCAGATTCTACATTAACTTTAAGAGTATCGAAATAAAACTTATTTAATTGTTTTATACCAATATTTTTTAATTTTTCTTCTAATTTTTTTGCGCTTTCATGAATTTTATTTGATATATATTTTAATCCCTCAGGTCCGTGATAAACTGCATACATTCCAGCCATAACAGCTAAAAGCACCTGAGAAGTACATATATTTGAAGTAGCTCGATCTCTTTTAATGTGTTGTTCTCTTGTTTGTAAAGCCATCCTGAGAGCAGGATTACCATCTATGTCTTTTGTTTGACCAATAATTCTTCCAGGGACACATCTTTTATAAACCTCTTTTGTAGCAAAAAATGCGGCATGAGGCCCCCCATAACCTAATGGAATTCCAAAACGCTGAGTAGTTCCAACAACAACATCTACATCAAACTTTCCAGGACCTTCAAGTAGAACTAAGCTTTGAATGTCAGCTGCAACAATACATTTAATTTCTTTTATTTTTAATTTCTTAACAATTTCCGGAAGATTTACAATATCACCGTGTTTGCCAGGATATTGAATTAAAGCTCCATAAAACTTATCTGTAAATTTAAAATTTTCGGGATCTCCAATGACTATCTCTATACCTAAAGGTGTAGCTCTAGTTCTTAAAACTGATAATGTTTGAGGAAGAACTTGATCATGAACAAAAAACTTATTTGCGCCAAGCCTTTTAATTTTTGAATTAAAAAAACTATATAACATTGTCATTCCTTCTGCAGCAGATGTGCTTTCATCTAATAAAGAAGCGTTTGCTAAATCCATACCCGTAAGATCACAAACAACAGTTTGAAAATTAAATAAAGCCTCTAATCTACCTTGAGATATCTCAGCTTGATATGGCGTATATGTAGTATACCATCCTGGATTTTCTAAAATATTTCTTTGAATAACAGCTGGTGTAATACAAGGATTATAGCCTAACCCAATGTATGTTTGAAAAATTTTGTTTTTTTCTCCTAATTCTTTAATGTGTTTTAAAAATGAATTTTCACTTATTCCATTAGGAAGCTTCAAGGATTTTTTTAATTGAATATTTTTTGGAATTGTTTCATCTATTAATTGACTTAAATTTTCAAGCCCCAGTGAATTTAACATTGTGTTTATTTCATCTGGACGAGGCCCAATATGCCTTGATTCAAATAGATCTGTGTTCATTCCTTTTTCTTTCAAAAATAGTTCAAAATTTACATCTATTTTTTAGTTACGACCATCTATTTAAAAAATTTTTCAACTAAAAAATTAAATAAAAATAACTCTTTGTTTAGTTTTGCAACATGAGAGTGTTTAAAACCCTTTTTGAGTTTTACTTGCAAAGTAGTTTACATGTTTCTTTTGCAGTTTGGGCTTTATATAAAATATCTTTTATTTATCTTAATTCTACCGAAACACCTTATTTAGATTGGCTTGTATTCACCTCTTCAATTGTTGGTTATAATAAAATCAAGTATGGTTCAAATTTTTTTATAAATCCAAAATTTATTTCAAAAGAAATAACTTCAATTACTTTTTTAGCATTTATAATAGGTTTTTGGTGCTTTTACCATCTTGATTTATTAACACAAACTATTTTTATGATGAGTTTTATTGTGGTTGTTTTTTACGCAATCCCTAATCCATCATCAAATAAAAATTTGAGAAATTCCAATGGTATTAAAATTTTTTTAGTTGCTTTTTCGTGGACTCTTGTTAGTTACGCTGCGTTGATAAATCAAATGAATATTCTTGACACCAATCAATATATTATTATGGGTATTCAACGTTTTATTTTTGTTTTGGTTGCAACAATTCCATTTGAAATTCGTGATATTAGCATAGATAAAAATGATCTTGGCACTTTACCTCAAAGGTTTGGAATTTTTAAAAGTAAATTATTAGGACTTTCACTTTTAATGTTAAATACTTGTCTTCTTTATTTTATTGACGATATTAACTTTCTTTATAAAATTCTTGAATTTCTTATTTACTTGGTTTTAGGTTATGGTTTGTTTATTACAACTATAAATAAACCATTAAATTTTACAAGATTTTGGATTGAAGGAATCCCTATTTTTTGGTTGTTTGTCTTGTTGTTATTAAACCAGCTCTTCTAAGTAATGCTTCTGGATCAGGCTCTTTTCCCCTAAAACTTTTATAAAGTTTTAGGGGATGTTCAGTTCCTCCTTTAGAAAGGATACACTTTTCAAATTTTCTCGCAATACTTGAATTGAAAATACCATTTTCTAAAAACAACTCAAATGCATCAGCATCCAATACTTCTGCCCATTTATAACTGTAGTATCCAGCAGAATATCCTCCTTGGAATATATGAGAAAAAGCTGAACTTAAGCATTGACTCTTATCTGATTTTATAAAATGAAATTTGTTTAAAATTGAATCTTCATGATTTTTTATATTTTTAATTTTATTTGAATTTTTTGAATGATAGCTTAAATCAAGATATGCAAGACCTAGTTGTCTTAGAGTATGAATTCCTTGGTGAAATTGACTAGTAGCCTTTATTTTTTTAATAAATGATTTAGGTATGGATTTATTAGTTTTATAATGTTTAGCAAAAATATCTAAAGCTTCCTTTTCATAACACCAATTTTCCATTATTTGACTTGGTAGTTCGACAAAATCCCATAACACATTAGTTCCACTTAAACTTTCATAATTTGTATTAGCTAGCATTCCATGAAGAGCATGCCCAAATTCATGAAATAATGTTGTTACTTCTTGAAAACTAATTAGAGAGGGATTTGATTTTGTTGGGTTAGGGAAATTACAAACTACTGAAATGTGTGGTCTTTGGTTTTTCTTTTGTCCCATGTAGCTAGTCATCCACGCCCCACTTCTTTTCCCTGCTCTTGGATAAAAATCTAAATAAAGTAATGACTTAAAATTTTTATCACGATCATATACTTCATAAATTAATACTGATTTAGCGTAAACATCTATTTCATTATTTTTTTTGAAACTTAGACCGTACAGTTTTTTCAATATTTTAAATAAACCTAATAAAACATTGTTTAAGGGAAAATATTTTTTTAATTCAAGATCATCTAAGTTTAAATATGATTTTTTTAACCTTTCAGTTGCAAATTCAACATCCCATTTTTCAAGTTTATTTATATCCAAATTTTGTTTAGAAAATGAAGTTAATTCATCCCACTCTTTTTTTGCAAATGGAAATGATTTTATAAATAAATTTTTTATAAAATCATTTGTTTTTTTTTCTGACAAAGACATTCTTTCTTCTAAAACAAATTCAGCATGAGATTCATATCCAAGAATTTTCGATCTTTTATACCTGAGATTTATTATTTCTTGAATTACCTGAATTGTATTATTTTCATTTTTTTTAAAACCCCTACTTCCGTATGCTTTAGAAATTTTTTTTCTTAAATTTCTTATTTCTGAATATTTTATAAATGGAATATAACTTGGAGCATCTAATGTAAAAACCCAACCTTTTAAATCTTTACTTTTGGCAATTGTTTCAGCTTGATTTATTGAAGAATCAGGAAGACCTTTCAATTTGTTTTTATCTAGAATGTGCAGAAAATAATCATTAGTTTCTGCCAGTATTTTCTCTCCAAAAGAAAGAGATTTTATTGCTAACAGTCTGTCGATCTCTCTTAATTTTTCTTTTTGTTTTCCAGACAATAATGCCCCATTTCTAATAAACCCTTTGTATTCTTTATTTAATAGGGTTAATTGCTCTTTAGATAATTTTGATTTATTAGATTTTAAATAAACATATTTTACTTTTTCAAAAAGTTTCTTGTTTAAAAGGATGTCATTCTTATAATTACTTAAATCAGGAGCAATTTTTTTAGTGATCTCTTGCAATTGAGGAGATGTTTCAGCACTATTTAAATTAAATAATAAACTTACATTTCTACCAAATAGTTTACTTGATTCTTGTAAGCTATTAATTGTGTTTCCAAAAGTTGGATTTTCACTTTGGTTTGATATTAAATCAACAATAGTTAGAGATTTAGCAATATTTTTTTGAATAGCATCTATAAAATGCTCTGGAAGTATTTTTGAAAAAGGAGCTGATTTAAAAGGTGTTTCAAATTCAGAAAGAAGTAGATTTCGCAATTTTATTTGTTTATATCTTTTGAACTATCAATTACTTTTTGAGACAATTCATTTTTATAATCAATTATTTTTTTCTGAATATTACTTGAGTCAACACTAATAATTTGTGCAGCCAATATTCCGGCATTTTTAGCTCCATTTAGCGCAACAGTTGCAACGGGAACACCTCCTGGCATTTGAAGGATTGAAAGAACAGAATCCCATCCATCTATTGAGTTGCTAGATTTTATTGGAACTCCAATAACGGGCAAAGGACTTAAAGAAGCTATCATTCCTGGTAAGTGAGCAGCACCACCAGCTCCGGCAATAATTACTTTTAAACCTCTTTTATGAGCATTTTTTCCATATTCCATCAACTTTGAAGGTGTTCGATGTGCTGACACTATGTCTACTTCAGTATTAATATCAAACGTTTTTAAAATTTCTATTGCTTCTTTCATTACTGATAGATCAGATTTACTACCCATTATAATTCCTACTTGTTTCATTTTATTTTGAGATTACTTCAATTATTGATTTTACTTCTTCTGCTATTTCCCTTGCTTTATTTAAAGTTTTATTGACTATTGTTACATGACCCATTTTCCTGAATGGACGAGTATGTTTTTTACCGTAAATATGAGGAGTAACTCCATCTATTGCAAGAATTTGATCAATATTTTTATAAATAACAGGTCCTGTATAGTTTTCTTTTCCAACAAGATTTACCATTACCGCTGGAACTTTATTTTTAGTATCTCCAAGAGGGAGGTTTAATATTGCCCTTAAATGTTGTTCAAACTGATTTGTATATGATGATTCAATAGTTATATGACCTGAATTGTGAGGTCTTGGAGCAACCTCATTAACTAGTATATCTCCTGTTTCAGTTAAAAATAGTTCGACAGCAAGTAACCCAATATGTTTATAGTTTTTTGAAACTTCTAAAGCTATATTTTTTGCTTTTATTTCTATATCAGTTGAAATTCGAGCAGGACAAATAACATATTCAACTTGATTAGCAGTTGGATGAAACTCCATTTCAACGACAGGATATGCTTGTATTTCTCCTTGCTCACGTCTTGCAACAATTACAGCAAGTTCAGATTTGAAGTGGATAAAATCCTCAGCAATACACTCACAATCCATAAGATTTTCTAAATCTTTATTTTTTCTAATTATAGAAACCCCATATCCATCATAACCCATTTTGGAAGCTTTCCATACAAATGGAAATGAGAGCTTTCCTTTTGCTACATCATTTTTTAATGATTCTAAATCTGAGAAATTTTTAAAGTTTAAAGTTGGAATTTTATTTTTTTTATAAAATTTCTTTTGTAAAATTTTATTTTGAATAATTTCAATTATTTCAGGTTGAGGATAAATTTTCACACCTTCTTTCTTTAATTGATATAGAGCATTTACATTTACATTTTCAATTTCAATTGTTAATACATCAACTTTTTTCCCAAAATCTAATACGGTTTGATAATTCATTAGGTCGCCTTGAAAAAAAGTGTCACATCCTAATCTTGCAGGAGCATCCTCACTGGGATCCAATACAAGTGTTTTTATATCCCATTTCCGAGTACTGTATAAAAGCATTTTTCCTAGTTGCCCACCTCCTAAAATTCCAAGTTTTTTATTTGTAGAGAAAAAATTCATTTAATGCTTTTTGGCAAAAATACGTATATCTTTTGGTGATTTGAAAAATGCTAAACAAATTGGGTATATTTAAGCCTTTAATTTTAGTTTTATGATTAATATTATCTTATTTGGAAAGCCTGGAGCAGGTAAAGGAACACAAGCAGAATTCTTAAAAATCGCATATAATTTAGTTCATATATCTACCGGAGATTTATTTCGTAATAATATTAAAAATAAAAGTCAGCTTGGTCTTTTAGCTAAATCATATATGGACAAAGGAGATTTAGTTCCAGATCAGATTACTATTGATATGCTTAAAAATGAGGTTAATAAAAATCATGAGATTAAGGGTTTTATTTTTGATGGTTTTCCTAGAACAATATCTCAGGCTGAGGCTTTGGACTCTTTTCTTGAATCTATTAATATGAAAATAACAGTTACTATTTTTTTGGAAGCGGAAGATTCAATTTTAGAAGATCGATTAATTAAGCGGGGTCAGTTAAGTGGAAGAACAGATGATCAAGATCTTGATAAGATTTGTAATCGATTTAAAGAATATAATATAAAAACTTTTCCTTTAAAAAAGTATTACAATTCTATTGGAAAATTACATATTATTAATGGTATAGGAACAATTGATGAAATAAGAGATCGATTAAGTAATTTGATGAATCAAATTCAATGAGATGACTGAAGGTAATTTTGTAGATTATGTAAAGCTACATGTGAATTCTGGTAATGGCGGTAAAGGTTCTATTCATCTTCATAGAGAGAAATATATAACTAAAGGCGGACCTGATGGTGGTGATGGTGGAAGAGGGGGGCATGTAATAATTAGGGCTAATTCTAATTTATGGACTTTATATAGTTTCAAATTCAAGCGTCATTTTTCAGCAGGTCACGGAGAAAATGGTAGTAAAAATAGAAGTTCCGGAGCTCAAGGAGAGGATATATATATAGATGTGCCTGTTGGAACTGTTTTTAAAAATCCAAATACTGATAAAACACTTTTTGAAATTACAGCAAAACAACAAGAAGTTGTTTTGCTAGAGGGGGGGTTAGGTGGTTTAGGTAATTGGCATTTCAAATCCTCTACTAGACAGACTCCAAGGTATGCTCAGCCAGGACAGAAAGGGAAAGAACTAGATGTAACTCTTGAACTCAAAGTGTTAGCTGATGTTGGATTAGTTGGTTTTCCTAATGCTGGAAAGTCTACATTACTAGCTGCTGTTACTGGAGCAAAACCAAAAATTGCTGATTATGAATTTACAACTCTTAAGCCAAATTTAGGAATTGTTCCATATCGTGATTTTCGATCTTTCGTAATTGCTGATATTCCTGGAATAATTGAGGGAGCAGGAAAAGGAAAAGGACTGGGACATTATTTTTTACGTCATATAGAAAGAAATTCAATTTTATTATTTATGATTTCTTGTGATTCAAAAAATGTAAAGAAAGACTTTAAAATTCTTTTATCTGAGCTTAAAGAATATAACCCTGAATTGTTGGATAAAAATTTTGCAATTGCTTTAACTAAATGTGATTTATTAGACGATGAGCTTATAGAAGAATATAAAATTGAAATGAAAAACCATTTTGATAAAATCCCTCATTTTTTGATCTCATCTATTTCAAAAAAAGGACTTAATGATCTTAAAGATGGACTTTGGACTCTTCTAAATGAAGTTTAAATATTTTGAAATTATATCAATAAATAATCTAAAAAAATAGGGGGATCAACTAAATGAAAATATTCTCTTTAGTATCAATTACAGATGATCAGCTTCTAGACCTAGCAAAGGCTATTTAAAATATAGATTTCAAAGTAACTGTAAGTAAAAAGTATATTTTATTAAGTTTAAAAGAAAATTTTACAAAAATTGGTTTGAACATAGAATGAGTGATGGTTTACAAATATAATAACTAAAAATATTGACATTATTGTATTATGTTCTAATGTAAAAAGAGACAATCCAGAGCTTATATAAGCAAAACGTTTAGGAATTAAGATATTTGCTATTGCAAAATTCATTAATAAGTTTTCACAGGAAATAACTAGAGTTGTCGAGGTTGAGCTTCTGGAAAAACATCTATGATATCAATTATTCTAAATGTCTTGATAAGATTAGTGGTATATTTAAAGATATGTCAACTTTTAGGAATACTATAATCCTATTTTTAGGAAGCTATAATTAGCTATGAAGGAAATTAAGTAATGATAGTAAAATCCTTATTTTAGCTAAACTTAAAAAATCATTTAAATGCTTTTGGTTTATACTCCTAAAATAACTTCAAGGATTCGCTATATTTTTAAGCATATTTTTTTTAGAATGCTTGAATTAGATATGAGAGTAACTAACTCAGTTGAAGACTTTGTAGTTCATAATGGTCCAAAACTAAGCTATTCAAAGAAACCTTTAGGAAATGAATTGTTTTTTTATTCATCTGAACTTTTACTTGATCAAGGAATTCAGGACATTTCAATTGATGTCTTAAATATTAAAAATTATCCTATTTTCTTTCGCGTTACTGGTAAATCAGCTATGCAATTTGATATTTTCGCAGCAAGTTTTTATTTAATAAGCCGTTATGAAGAATATTTGCCACATTTAAAGGATTCTAAAGGCAGATTTCAATATAAAGAAAGTGTAGCTTATAAAAATAATTTTTTAGAAAAACCAATTGTAGACATATGGGTATATGAGCTAAGACTAATTATAAATAATAAATTTGATGATATAATTAAAACACCAATTTTAAATAAAAAATTACTTCCAATTCTTGAAGTTTCGGATCCATATATGTTTCGTCACAAATCTTTTTTATTATCATTCTTTCAAGCATTGAATTCAATTTGGAACTTAAATTTTAAAAATCTTATAAATCAAATTTATGTATTATTGCGAATTGAAAAAGATCCTTATTTAGAGTACGATTTTCTAATGGATAAGTTTAAAAACATTAAATACGATCTTTTGAGTTTTTTTAGGTATACTCAAAACAGTTTTGATAGTGGTGCAATTTCAATTTTTAATTCATCACATAATCAATTAATTAAGAATGTTTCAGATAAAATCCCTCTTGGTTTATTGGTTTCTTTTTTTGCTCAAAAAAATATAAAAATTTTAAAAAATGAAATGAATAGCTTAACAAAGCTAACACATAGGAGCTCACATAAAGTTAGACTTAATTTTGGAATATTATCATTGTCTGAAACCTATCCAATGTTAGTTCAAAATGAAGTTTTAGAGGATTACAGCATGGGCTATATGAACTCTCTTGGGTATAGAGCAAGCACTTCAATTCCTTTTTATTATTATGATTTAATGAATGAGGTTCAAAGTCCTTTAAAAATTTACCCTGTAGCGGTAACTGAGGTTGCTTTAAGAAAACAATCAAGTCAAAAAGCATTCGACGTTATTAGAAAATATTATACGAAACTACCTCTTGAAAACTCTATTTTTGGTTTTGCTTTTACCCCTAGAATATTATCAAGATCTGATGAAAATTTATCTTGGCGTTCCTCTTTTTTAGAATATATTAGTGAATATGAAATTTCTAAATAAAGTAAAGACAATATTTTTTGACTTAGATCACACCCTATGGGATTTTGATAAAAATTCCGCTTTAACTTTTAAGCATATTTTTAATAAATATGATTTTCCGTTTTCTCATTCAGAATTTTTAAAATATTACGTGCCAATCAATCATAAATATTGGAGAGATTATAGTGAAAATAAAATTAGTAAGGAAAAATTAAGAAATAGTAGTTTTCAAAAAACTTTCAATTGTTTAAATTTTAAACATAAATCCAAATTTATAAATGAAATTTCTAATGAATACATAAAGATTTTACCAACAAAAACTTTTTTATTTGAAGGGGTTTTTGATTTGCTTGAAAAATTAAAACCAATATATGATCTACATATAATTTCAAATGGGTTCGAAGATGTTCAATATAAAAAAATGAAACTTTCAGGATTACTTCCTTTTTTCGACAAAATTATTACTTCAGAAAATGCAAATTCAAAAAAACCTAGCAGCAAGATTTTTAATTATGCACTTAGTTTGACAAATGAAAATCCAAAAAATTGTTTAATGATAGGCGACAATTTAATTGCAGATATTTTGGGGGCAATTAATGTTGGTATGAATGCAATTCACTATAATTCAAATAATGAATCTATTCATAATAAGTGCCCAATTGTAGATTCTTACAAAGATTTAGATAAATTGTTAATATAAAATCATAAATATGGATATTAAAAATTCTCAAAAAATAGTTGATCAATGGATCTCTAAGTACGGTGTAAGATATTTCAATGTATTAACAAATATGGCTCAATTGAGTGAGGAGGTAGGAGAAGTAGCTAGAATAATTGCAAGGAGATATGGTGAGCAAAGCGAAAAAGAAGACGATAAAAATAAAGATCTAGGAGAAGAACTAGCAGATGTTATTTTTGTAGTAATGTGCTTAGCTAATCAGACAAATATAGATCTACAAAAAGCGTTTGATAAAAAACTTAAAGTAAAAACAAAAAGAGATGAAAACCGTCATCATAAAAATAAAAAACTGAATTAAAAAATGGATATTCACCTATCACATACTCCAAGTAATTTTACTGGAAAAATAAATATTACAGGCTCTAAAAGTGAATCAAATAGATTACTTCTATTACAAGCAATATATCCAAACCTTATACTAACTAATATTTCTAATTCAGATGATACTCAAACAATTATTAATGCTTTAAAGTCATCAAAGAGTATGGTTGATGTTCATCACGCCGGAACCGCGATGAGGTTTTTAACTGCGTATTATGCATTTAAATTAAAAAGTATTGTTTTATTGACAGGATCAAAAAGAATGCAAGAACGTCCAATTAAAATTTTAGTTAATGCTTTAAAAGAATTGGGAGCGATAATTGAGTATCAAAAAGCAAATGGGTTTCCACCAATAAAAATTAAAGGTTCAAATCCTTTAAAGAATAGTGTAAAATTATCTTCATCTGTAAGTAGCCAATATGTTTCAGCTTTAATGTTGGTGGCTCCAAAAATGTCAGATGGATTAACTATTGAATTATCTGGCGAAATAACTTCATTGCCCTATATAAAAATGACTGAGTCGTTGTTAAAAACAATAGGAGTAAAAGTTGAGTCTAAAAATCAAAAACTTACTATTTTTAATAAAGAAAGTATTGAGAATAAAATAATTTCTATTGAATCTGATTGGAGCTCTGCGTCATATTTTTATAGTATTGTGGCTCTTTCTGAAAATTCAAGTTTAAGATTAAGTAGTTATAAAAAAAAATCATTACAAGGCGATTCTTGCCTTATATCTATTTACAAAAAACTTGGAGTTTTTTCTAAATTTGAAGGAAACACATTAGTTCTTAAAAAGCTATCAGATTTTAATACTCCTAAACAAATTTCTTTAAACTTAATAAATTCTCCTGATATAGCACAAACAATTGCTGTGACTTGTTATGGCTTAGGAATAGATTGCAATTTATATGGACTACATACTTTGAAAATAAAAGAAACAGATCGTTTGAGTGCATTAAAAAAGGAATTAATAAAGCTAGGGGCTAAAATTTCTATAACAGATGAGAGTATTCACATAAAATCATCTAAAATAAAAAATCATAATATAAGAGTGTCTACTTATCAAGATCATCGAATGGCCATGGCCTTTGCTCCTTTAGCTACTAAAGTGCCATTAATTATTGAGAATGATAATGTGGTTAAGAAATCATATCCTGACTTTTGGAAAGATTTACAAAGAATTGGATTTCAGTGTGTTAAAAAATAAATTAATATAATTTTGAAAATTACTTGACATTCCCTATATCAGGATAGTATATTTGCACTTCAAAAAAATAAAAATGAAGCTATCCAATTTTAATTTAGAAATTCCTGATTCTCTATTAGCACAATATCCAACGTCAGACAGAGATGAGTCTCGCTTATTGGTGTTGGATAGAAGTAATGGTAATATTGAGCATCTTATATTTAAAGATATAATAAATTTTTTTGATGAAGATGATGTTCTTGTTTTAAATAATACAAAGGTATTTCCTGCCAGATTGTATGGAAATAAAGAAAAAACTGGAGCTAGAATTGAAGTTTTTTTACTTAGAGAGCTTAATCAAGAACAGCGTCTTTGGGATGTATTGGTTGATCCAGCAAGAAAAATAAGAATTGGAAATAAGTTATATTTTGGTGATGATGAATTACTGGTTGCTGAGGTAATTGATAATACAACTTCTAGAGGAAGAACATTACGTTTTTTATTTGATGGAACTTATTTAGAATTTAGAACAAAACTACATGAATTGGGTCAAACACCTCTTCCAAAATATATCAACCGTGCCGTTGAAGATGAAGATAAGGAGAGATACCAAACTATATACGCAAAACATGAAGGTGCAGTTGCGGCTCCCACCGCTGGGCTTCATTTCTCAAAGCACCTTTTAAAACGATTTGAAATTAAGGGGATTAATCTAGCAGAATTAACACTTCATGTTGGATTAGGAACTTTTAACCCAGTTGAGGTTGAAGATCTTTCAAAGCACAAAATGGATTCGGAAGAATTAATTATTGAAGATAAAGCAGTTGAATTTGTAAATACAGCTTTACATAAAAAGAAGCGAATATGTGCTGTAGGAACAACTGTAATGAGAGGATTAGAAAGCTCTGTTTCCTCAATTAAAAAATTAAAACCTCATAATGGATGGACTCATAAATTTATTTTCCCACCTCATAAATTTTCAATTGCAAATTGTATGATAACAAATTTTCACACAGAAAAATCTACTCTTTTAATGATGGTCTCTGCATTTGCAGATCACGATATGGTCATGAATGCGTATAGTGAGGCTATAAAAGAAAAATACAGATTCTATTCCTATGGAGATGCTATGCTCGTCATTTAATTAAAATGGAAAAACTAACAAAACAAGATATCAGGGCTCTATCATTAGAAGAGCTAGAATCTTTTTTTGAAAGTATTGGAGAAAAAGTATTTAGAGCTAAACAAGTTTATAATTGGTTGTGGCAAAAAAGTGTTTTTTCCTTCAATGAAATGACTAATATTTCTAAAAACACTCGTCTAATTTTAGAAAAAAACTTTATCATAAATAATATTTTAATTGATCTTCAACAAAAAAGCAAAGATGGTACAATAAAAAACTCTGTAAAATTACATGACGGGTTAGTAGTTGAATCAGTTTTAATTCCCACAAGTAAAAGAATTACCGCATGTGTTTCTTCTCAAGTAGGATGTAGTTTAGATTGTAGTTTCTGTGCAACTTCATTATTAAAACGCATAAGGAATCTTAATCCTGATGAAATTTTTGATCAAGTTGTTGTTATAGGTAAACAAAGTAAGTTTTATTATAGCCGATCTTTAACGAATATTGTTTTTATGGGAATGGGAGAACCATTGATGAATTACAAAAACGTTTTATCAGCTATAAAAAAAATTACTGAACCAGAGAGTTTAGGAATATCTCCTAAGAGAATAATTTTATCTACATCAGGAATTCCTAAAATGATAAAAAAATTAGCTGATGACAAAGTAAAATTTGGATTAGCTATTTCTCTCCATAGTGCAAGGCAATCAATAAGAGAACAAATTATGCCTTTTACAAAAAATTTTCCACTTGAAGATTTAATAGAATCACTACAATATTGGTATAAAAAAACAAATAAGCCTGTTACTTTTGAATATGTGGTTTGGAAAGGTATTAATGATAAGCATGAGGATATTGAGTCTTTAATAAAACTCTGCTATAAAATCCCATCCAAAGTAAATCTAATTCAATATAATTCCATTGGAAACTCAAAATTCATTCAAGCTCCCCAGGTAAAAATAATTGAATACAAAGAGGCATTAGAAAATGCTAATATAACGGTAACAATAAGACACTCTAGAGGACAAGATATTGATGCAGCTTGTGGTCAACTGGCTAACAAGAATAATGAATTGTCTGTAGTTTAATAAAGTCTATTTCATATAGATTATATTTGAAATATGAAAGTAAAAGAGCAAATTAAATTACCAATTTATAAAGAGATGGAATTGTTTGAAATTTTTTTTTCAGACTCTATGTCATCTAAAGTTGCTCTTTTAAACCGTATAACACATTTTATAGTAAAAAGAAAAGGAAAGCAAATGCGACCAATGTTTGTATTTCTTTCCGCCAAGCTATTGTCCAAAGAAAACAAAGTATGTGAGAGAACATATAGAGGAGCTGCAGTAATAGAGTTAATTCATACTGCAACGTTAGTTCATGACGATATAGTTGATGATAGTAATCAACGTAGAGGATTTTTTTCCATTAACGCATTGTGGAAAAATAAAATAGCAGTTTTAGTTGGAGACTATCTTTTATCTAAAGGCCTACTTCTTTCTATTGAAAATGAAGATTTTGATTTATTAAAAATTATTTCGGTTGCAGTTCGTGAAATGAGTCAGGGTGAATTATTACAAATTGAAAAATCAAGAAAGCTAGATATTACAGAAGATGTTTATTTTAAAATTATCAAACAGAAAACCGCATCTTTATTAGCAGCATGTTGTGCTATTGGAGCTAAATCAGTTAATAATTCTGAAGAAAAAGTTTTTGAATTTCACAAGTTTGGTGAATTGATAGGAATTGCTTTCCAGATTAAAGATGATCTTTTTGATTATGGAGATGCCAGAATTGGCAAACCTACAGGAATAGATATAAAAGAAAAAAAAATAACATTACCGCTCATTTATGCAATAAACAAATCCACACAAAAAGAAAAAAAATGGCTAATTAATGCGGTTAAAAATAAAAATAACGATAAAAAGACTGTAAGAAAAGTTATTGATAAGGTTGTAAATCTAGGAGGTGTTAAGTATGCCTCGAATGCCATGCATTTTTATAAAAATAAAGCCTTGGATGTGTTATATAATTTTCCTAAAAACAAATATAGAGACGCATTGGAGTTAATGGTTAATTATGTTGTTGAGAGAAAAGTATAAGTTCTTTACTTTTTTATACTTTTATAAAAAATCTTTTAGTGATAAACAAAACAACAATTGATCAAGTGTATGAAGCCTCTAGAGTAGAGGAGGTTATTGGCGATTTTATTTCACTAAAAAAATCAGGTGCCAATTTTAAGGGGCTTAGTCCTTTTACAAAGGAAAAAACACCAAGTTTTATGGTGTCACCTGTAAAACAAATTTGGAAAGATTTTAGTAGCGGAAAAGGTGGTAATGTTGTTGCTTTTTTAATGGAACACGAGCATTTTACTTATCCTGAAGCTATTCGTTATTTAGCAAAAAAATATTCTATAGAAATTGAAGAAACCGAGCAGACTGAAGAAGAAAAACTTTTGAATGATGACCGGGAAAGTATGTATCTTCTTTCAAATTACGCTTCTAAATTTTTTGAAAATTCTTTATGGAATACTGCTGAGGGTAAATCAATTGGAATTTCTTATTTCAAGGAAAGAGGTTTTACAGATGATACTATTAAATTTTTTAAACTTGGCTATTCGCAAGATAAAGTTGATGCATTTTCAAAGGATGCTCTAAAAAATGGATATAAAATTGATTTTATGACCAAAACAGGATTGGTCATTTTAAATGAAAATCAAAAAAACAATATTGATCGTTTCAAGGGAAGAGTTATTTTTCCAATAAGAAGTATGTCTGGTCGTGTTCAAGGGTTTGGTGCAAGAACTTTATCAAGTTATAAAAAAACTGCAAAATATATAAATTCACCAGAGAGCGATATTTATTATAAAAGTAAAATTTTGTACGGGCTTTATGAAGCAAAACAATCTATTGCAAAACAGGATTGTTGTTATTTAGTAGAAGGCTATACAGACGTGATTCAAATGTATCAATCTGGAGTTGAAAACACTGTTTCATCGTCAGGAACTGCATTAACATCTGATCAGATCAGATTAATTAAGAGGTTGACATCTAATATTATAGTTTTATTTGATTCAGATCCAGCCGGAATAAGAGCAGCTTTGAGGGGAATAGATTTAATTTTGGAGCAAGGAATTAATGTTAGAGTTTGTACTTTTCCTGATGGAGAAGATCCTGATAGTTTTGCAAAGAGTAACTCTCCTTCCATTTTAAAACAGTTTTTAAATGATAATACCAGAGATTTTATTCAATATAAGGCTAAGCTTTTACTTGATGAAAGTAAAAATGATCCAATAAAAAAAACATCAACAGTAAGAGATATAATTGAAAGTATTTCTAAAATTCCAGATATAATTCAGCAAGAATTATACTTAAAGAGTTGTTCTGAGATTATGGGTGTTAGTGAGGAGGTTTTGTTCAGTGCTTTTGCTCAAGAAAAAAACAAAAAATCTAGAAAAAAAAATGTAATTAAATATCAAGTTCCTCAAAAAATAATCAATAAAACAGTTCGTTCAAATAAAATTGATGATTCGTATAATTTAGAAAAGCAAATTATCTCAATACTTTTACAATATGGGCATTTAGAAGCGGAGTATGAAGATGTAGTTATCAAATCAAATCAGGAGGGAGATCTCACAGAAAGTTTTGAAAAAATTAAATCTAAGGTTTATGAAAAAATTTTTCTTGATTTACAAGAGGATGAAATCGAATTGGCAGATCCTATTTTCCGCAAACTATTTTCCCAACTTATTTCTGCATATCAAATGAAAGCAGATTCTGCTATAAGTAAATTAGTTTTTTCTGAGAACATTGAGTTAAATTCTGTGATTGCTGATTTAATTATGGAAACAGAGCGTTATTTTATTCATTCGTGGGAAACAAAAAACATTTTTGTAAAGAGTAAAACTCATGATATTGGTCAGTTAGTAAGTGAAACTATTTTAACATTGAGAAAAAATTTAATCAATGAGAAAATTAATGGTTTAAAAAGCAAACTTGTTAAAGACGATTCAAAAAAGAATAAAGATTTGCTTGAAGATATTATGAATTACAACATGTTAAAAAAAATTGTTTCAAACAAACTAAATAGAGTCTTATAGGTACTCCTTAGGTATAATGCAAACTGGAATTGGTAACATCTTGTGTTTATTTTGGGAGTGAAGATTTTGATAAATTTTTCTTGTTTTAATTTGTTTTTCAGTTAGACTAGAATCAGGAATATTTTTTTTAATTAATTTCATTGCCTTTTCTAAGTCTTCATAGTTAGCCCCTATTTGATTTTCATCTGTCCTTTCATCATCCCAGAGCCCATCGGTTGGTTTTGCAGATAAGATGCTTTTTAAAATATTTAAATGAGATGCTAATGAAAAAACTTCTGATTTAAGCAAATCTGCTATAGGACTTAAATCTACTCCTCCATCTCCGTATTTTGTGTAAAATCCAATTCCAAAATCTTCAACTTTATTTCCCGTACCAGTTACTATGCATTTATAAGAGCCTGCAAAATAGTATAAAGTAGCCATTCTTAATCTAGCTCTTGTGTTAGCTAAACTAAGTAAGTCTAGTTTTTGCTCTGTTGTTTTTTCAATTTCACTTTTGAAAGTATTAAATACCTTCGTAAGACAATGTGATATTGGCTTTACATTTTTATAATTAGAAACAAGCCAGTCTATATGATCCCTAGATCTTGAAACCTGATTTATATTTTGATGAATAGGCATTTCAATTACGTAAACTGGAAATTCAGTTAGTGCGCATAATGTTGATGCTAGAGCAGAATCTACTCCCCCTGAAACTCCAATTACAAAACCATTTTGTTTTGAATTAACCAGGTATTCCTTGAGCCATTTAACAATATGTTTTTTTACTTTTTCAGGAAATTTCATTTAATAATCCTAATTAACAGTGTAAATTTGTGCAAAGATAAAAATTTGAAAACTATATTCAATTCGATGAAGTATCGTTTTATAACTTTTTTTTGTTTATTTCTATTATTTTTATTCAATATCAGTTGTAATAATATTAATAATATAGAATCTGAAGTTAATTCCATTAAAATTAAAATTAGTGTTGATCGTTTTGACCAGGAATTTGACTCATTATCTGAGTCAAATATTATTGAAATAAAAAAAAAATATTCTTTTTTATTCCCTGAAAATTATTCAGACACTTTTTGGATAAACAAATCTAATGATACTATTTACAATTTATTAAAAACAGCAGTTAATGATAAATTTAATAATTTAAATAATATTGAGGAGAATATATCACACCTATTCAAACATTTAAAATATGAGTTTTCAGAAATTAATGTACCTAGAATTATTACTATAATTAATAATGTTGACTACCAAAATAAATTAATATTAGCTGACTCTCTTCTAATAATTTCCATTGATTCTTATTTGGGTTATAATCACAATTTGTATAATGGAATTCCTATGTTTATTAGAAGACAAATGGATATAAATTATTTATCATCTCAAATTGTAGGAAAATATGCTCAAAAAATAATTAACAAGCCTTTTGAAAGAAATTTTTTATCTAAAATGATTTTTTATGGTAAGCAATTATATTTTAAAGATATTATAATGTTACATCAAGTTGACGCATTTAAAATTGGATATACGCAAGAGGAAATCACCTGGGTTAACGAAAATGAATTATTTATTTGGCAATATATAATTGAAAAACAATTATTATATAGTACCGATGAAAGATTAGATAATAGATTTTTGCTTCCAGCACCTTTTTCCAAGTTCTATTTGGAGATTGATAATGATTCACCAAGCAAAATAGGTCAATGGATTGGATGGCAAATAGTTAGATCATATGCAGAGGAATTTCCAGACGTAAAGTTGGATAAAATATTAAGTCTTCCGGCTGAGGAACTATTTAAAAAATCAAAATATAAACCAAGAAGAATATGGTAATAAAAAAAGAAGCACCAATTACAATTAACGTTAGTTTAGATGAAAATAAAATACCTGAAAACATAAAATGGTCTGCACCAGATGAGGGGGTTAAAAATCAGGAAGCTAAGGCTATGCTTTTAACTTTTTGGGATGGTAAAAGTAAAGAGTCTCTTAGAATAGATTTATGGGTAAAAGATATGCCTTTAGATGAAATGAAACAATTTTTTCACCAAAGTTTGATTAGTATGACCAATACATTTCATAGAGCAACTCAAGATGAAAAAATGACTGCTACAATGAATGATTTTTGTGATTATTTTGCCGAAAAAATGAATTTAAAATAATTTTATTTTAGCTTGTTAAGTTCTTCAACATAAGTTAATACATTTTCGAGCCCATTTTTTTTTTTTGCAGACGTAATAAAATGATTTGGAAAAAAATTCCATTGATCACTCATTTTTTTAAAATAATTTTCAATCTGTATTTTGATTTTATCGGATTTTAGTTTATCAGATTTAGTAAAAATTATTGAGAATGGAATTTTTTTTTCACCTAGCCAATACATAAAATCCAAATCAATAGGTAGAGGTTCGTGTCTTATGTCAATTAGAACAAAAGCAGAAACTAACTGTTTTCTTTCTTTAAAGTATAAAATTATAAATTTTTGAAAAATCTTCTTTTGATTCCTCGAAGTTCTGGCATATCCATATCCAGGGAGATCTACTAAATGCCAACTTTTATTTATCAAAAAATGATTTATTAATTGGGTTTTTCCAGGTCTTGAAGAAGTTTTTGCTAATGATTTTTTATTACATAAAGCATTAATTAAAGAAGACTTACCAACATTTGATCTTCCTATAAATGCATAGTCTGGTAAATAGTTATTAGGACATTTTGCAACTTCAGTATTGCTTACTAAAAATTCAGAACTTATAATTTGCATAGTACTAAAATTTCTTTTTTTGAAGCCAATTCAAAACAGAAATATTAAATTTATTAGGATGTTCCATCATTGGAGCATGTCCACAATTATTAATCCATACAAGATCTGATTTAGGAAGAAGACTTTTAAATTCCAGTGCAACACTAGGGGGAGTAACGCTGTCTTGTTTACCCCAAATTATTAATGTTGGGGTTTTTATAGTCGGAAGATCTTTAGCCATATTATGTCTAATAGCGCTTTTAGCTATAGTTAATGTTTTTATTAATTTATTTCTATCATTTACGGTTTCAAAAACTTCATCAACAAGTTCTTTAGTGGCAATTTTTGGATCAAAAAACACTTCTTCTGTTTTTGATTTAATGTAATCATAGTTGCCGCGTTTCGGATATCCATCACCCATGTTGTTTTCATAGAGACCGGAACTACCTGTAAGAATAAGTCCAAGTACTTTTGATTTAAACATTTTAGTAAAAAGGAGTCCAATATGTCCTCCTAAAGAATTTCCAAGAAGAATAACAGATTCTAATTTTTTAAATAATAAAAATTCGTTTAAATATTCTGCAAATGCTTTTACAGTTGTATTTAGTATTGGCTGATCATACAATGGAAGAACTGGCATTATAATTTTAAAGCCTTTTTCAGGAAAGAAAGATAAGGCGCTATTAAAATTACTTAGTCCGCCCATTAAGCCGTGAAGAATTATTATTGGTTGCCCTTCACCATATTCAACATATTTAAATGATTTCTCTTCAATAAGATTTATATGATTCATTTTTATGCTATGATGTGACAAATATATTCAATTACTTATCAATATAGCATTTTAATTATAGTTGAATATTTTAAAAAAATTGTTGAAAAAAAATATAAATAAGTGGTATTTTGTGGTAAAATGTGGTATAATATTAATTATATTTGATCATTGATGAGTTAAATTTCTTTATAAATGAATCATTTTATTGGAACATTCGAATGTAAGGCAGATAATAAAGGTCGAATAATGATTCCTATGTCTTTAAAAAAGCAACTAGCACAAGGAATAAGAGAGGGCTTTGTTATTAAGCGAGCAGTTTTCAATTCTTGTTTAGAATTATACCCTATATCACAATGGTCTTTATTAATGGAAAAAGTTAATTCCTTGAACCGTTTTAATAAAAATAACAATGACTTCATTAGACGATTTACAGCTGGTGTTAAATTAGTGAATATAGATTCTTCAGGGAGGTTATTAATTCCTAGAGATTTAATATCACATGCTAAAATCAACAAAAAAGTTGTTATTTCTTCAGCGGTTAATATACTTGAGATATGGGATAAAGATTTATATGAAGCATCAATTGATGCGGCAACAATTGATTTCGGTTCGTTAGCCGAAGAAGTAATGGGAGGTAAAAATGGAGATGTATCATAAGCCAGTTCTTCTTGAGTCATCAATAAATGGCTTAGCTGTCAAGTCAGATGGGATTTATGTTGATGTTACATTTGGAGGAGGAGGACATAGTAAAGCTATTTTAGAAAAATTATCTAACAAGGGAAGACTTATTGCTTTTGATCAGGATGACGAGGCTATGCTAAACAAAGTAAATGATGATAGAATGTTATTTATTTCTTCAAACTTTAGATACCTAAATAAATTCTTGAAATTAAATAATATAAATAAAGTTGATGGTATTTTAGCAGATTTTGGAGTTTCTTCTCATCAATTTGATTCTAAAGAAAGAGGGTTTTCTACTCGACTTAATGGCCCGCTCGATATGAGAATGGATAAGGCTCAAAGCCTATCTGCATCTATTATTATTAATAAATATTCAGAAGTTGAGTTAATAAAGTTATTTAAGAATTATGGGGGATTGAGAAATTCAAAGCAATTGGCTGTGGTTATTGGTGTCCAACGGTCAATTGCCCCCATACTATCTACAGGTGACTTAAGGAGAGTGGTCGAGCCAATACTTCCAGAAAGATTTTTAAATAAAACATTAGCACAACTTTTTCAGGCTTTAAGAATAGAGGTAAATCATGAATTAGATGTCATTAAAGATTTTCTAAATCAAACAGCTGAATCATTAATTCCAGGAGGTAGATTAGTTTGTATATCCTATCATTCTTTAGAAGATCGTTTAGTAAAACGATTTATAAGAGAAGGAAAATTTGAAGGTGAAGCTCATAAAGATATTTTTGGAAACACAAATTTACCATTCAAAAAAATAGGAGGAGTTCAAACACCTTCATTAAATGAAATAAAT
>Ga0209089_10000495_pt1 | contig 36362 bp, 38 predicted proteins | sample ArcticOcean_MG_C_FD_187431 | JGI IMG/M metagenome (GOLD analysis project Ga0209089, IMG submission 187431) | Marine microbial communities from western Arctic Ocean - ArcticOcean_MG_CB2_150 (SPAdes) (version 2) | ecosystem: Environmental > Aquatic > Marine > Oceanic | place: Arctic Ocean: Canada...
ATTCCGGCACCAAGATAGAGACCACTAGAGTAAATAGAAAGGACCGTAGCGCGAACTCTGGGAGAGAAGTAATCAGATAAAAGTGAGTAAGCTGAAGGTGTTGCAGTGGATTCTCCTATACCTACACCGAAGCGATATATGGAAAGGCTTAAGAAAGATTTCGCAGTTCCAGATAAGAAAGTCATTAAACTCCAGAAAGCTAACCCGACACTGATAAGATTCTTTCTATTCCAAGAATCAGCTAATTTCCCCATAGGAATACCCACAACCGAGTAAAAAACTCCAAAGGCAGTACCGAATAAGAATCCAATATCGCTATTCGAGATACCAAGATCAGCTTTAATATCCTCCGCGAGGATCGATATTATTTGTCGATCTACAAAATTAAAGATATAGACTATAACAAGCAGTCCCAATGCTATTTTTGCGTGACGACCGCCTACTATAGAATCTTCTTTCTCAGACATAATTTCCCCTATTGGTGGAGCTTAAAGCTCTGGTATTTAATTTAGGATTCTATTTTTGCAGTTGCATTTCCAGTCACAACAGGGACTTCATTTTGATTGGTTGTAATCACTTCAAGGTCTACAACCCTCTCGCCGTCTTGATCTCTAATGTCTACTATTGTAGTGGTGCTTTTTAGAGTATCGCCTGGCCATACTTGATTAGTAAACCTAACTCCGTATTTGGTTAAAGCGCCATCTCCTACATAGTCAGTTAGCATTGTTCCGGTAAGTCCCATTGATAGCATTCCATGAGCAAAAACACTCGGGTATCCTGCCACTTGTGTTGTAAATATTTCATCCGTATGTAGCGGATTGTAGTCTCCAGATGCTCCTGCATATTGAACTATTTGGGTTCTTTTAAGGTCTTCAACTAGCGTGGCTGTATGGGTGTCACCTATATTTATTTCGTTTTCTTTTAACATTCTACTCTCCTAACTATCTACCGCTCTTTCGGTTTGAACTCCAACTCCAGTAGCAGTGATTACTAGCTCTCCATTTTGATTCCTATACTCAGTTACACTTTCACTGAACTTAAGCTTTCCAGCCCTTTTACTTTCTTTTTCCCAAGTTTCACCTGGTTTTGAGGTGGCGCTTAAGGTGTCACCTGCTTTGACGGGTAAGTGATACTCAAAGTGCTGTTCAGCGTGCAAACCCATGGCAGCTCCACCTCCACCACCAGAACCAGAAGAGGGCTTGCTACCAGTTGCTTCTTTACCTGATCCAAACCATCCATCGCCTCCAACTTTTGGCCTTAGAAAGTACTCTGGATCAAATTGTGCACTTGACTGGGCAAAGGTTGGAGGAGGAATAATACCTCCAAGTTCTGTATTTTTTGCATATTCTTCATCATGATAAATTGGATTGCTATCACCAACAGATCTAGCAAACATCATAATGTGACTAGCTTCAATTAAAAATTTATCTACTGCCATTCTATCTCCTATTTAAAATTCTTCTCTATTAATTCCCATCCTTCATCGGCCAATCCTCTTACTCCGCTAGCTTTTTCAGCTGCCTGCTTGTTTGCGGCCGTCCCATCTCTTACTCTTCCTAAGATTCCTTGGAGAATTCCAGCAAGCTTGAAAAGATTATAAGCTGTATATAAGTCCCATTCTTCGGTTAGGTCTATGCCAATATTATCACTGTAGATTTTTACGTAGTCCTGGATAATGGGTATGCCTTTTTCTTTACAGTAACTAGCATCTGCCATTTTAGGGTTTAAAGTATATTGCAGACAGTGGTAATTAAAATCAGCACAAGGATCTCCAAGGGTAGATAATTCCCAATCTAATATCGCTATCACATTCGGGTCAGTCGCCCCAACCATTACGTTAGTTAAACTATAATCTCCATGAACAATACTTGTTTGTTTCTCTACAGGAAGGTTTTCAGGAAGCCATTTTATAAGATTATTCATTGATTCAATATTCTCAGTCTCCGAGTCAATGTATTGTTTGGACCACCTAGAGACCTGCCTACCTACGTAATTCCCAGGCCTCCCAAAATCTTCAAGTCCTACATTTTTGGGATTAACAGAGTGAAGCTTTGCTATGGACGCATTCATAGAGAGATATACGCCTTTCGCTTCATCAAAATCAGAATTTTCCATTGCAGGGTCCCATAAAACCCTTCCATCTTTAAATTCCATAATATAAAAAGGTGTACCAATAATATCTTCGTCTTCGCATAGAGCATAACTTTTAGGCACCGGCACATCGGTTTCATTTAGAGCAGTTATAACCTTGTATTCTCGATCAACAGCATGAGCTGACTTTAGTAATTTTCCGGGAGGTTTTCTTCTCAATACGTAAGCTTGGTTTGGACTGGAGACCTTATAAGTTGGATTTGATTGGCCCCCTTTAAATTCTTCGACTGTTATAGGTCCTTTAAAGCCTTCAATATTAGAGTTCATATAATCTTCTAATGTAGAAATATCGAATACATGTCTTTCCAAGACTGGCATCGTACCTATATTTTCATCATCTAATTCCATGTTTATCCTTATTTTCAATTATTGAAGATAAATAAAAGAAGTTCAAAAGTAAATATTTAAAGACTATTAATTATTGAATAAATTTTTTTATGATCTCCCGCCATCTACTCTTATAGTTTGTCCTGTAATGTAATTTGCTTCAGTTAAGAAATAAACAGCGGAAGATATATCAGCAGGATCTCCCACTCTTCCAAGATCTACTTTCTTAAGGATATTAGTTTTTTCTTCATCGTCAATTTCCTCATTTTCTGGCCATAAAATAATACCTGGTGCTACGGCATTAATTCTTATTTCAGGAGCTAGTTCTTTTGCGAGAGATTTCGTTAGGGTTTCAAGAGCTCCTTTTGCACCCGAGTACAAACTAAAGTTTTTTATTCCTCTGGTTGCCAATGAGTCAGAAATATTTACGACACACCCTTCACTTTCTTTAAGCCCTTTTTGAAAGCCTTTGATTAGAAATAAGGGTGTAGTTGTATTCGTATCTAATAATTTTCTCCATTCATCTTCAGTAGCATCTTGAAGAGGAGTAGGGTAGAAACTGGAAGCATTATTTATCAAGACATCTATTTTGTCCGATACCTTATAAAAACTACTAATCGCATAATCTATTGACTCTTTTGAAGAGAAATCTGCTTGTATGGTGTGACAAGAATCCACTTCTTTTGCATTAAGCTCTCGGGAGAGGTTTTCTGCTTCCTTCTTCGATTGATTGTAGTGAATAATTACTTTGTAATTTTTTGTATGAAAATAATTTGCCATAGAAGCACCTATTCTTTTTGCTCCACCGGTAATAAATACAGTTTTCTCTCTCATCTTCAGTTTACGAATTTATTTATTGCTTCTAATCTTTTTTCTTTGAGATCTTGAGCAATTTCATTCCCTTTTTTTGTCTTTGTAGAAGGTCTCAAGGTGCTCAGGTCCGACAAAAGCTTACTCCAATCGATTTCCACTTTCGAGCTAGTAATTAATTTGAAAGTATTGTCAGCAATCATAAATCTTTCTGGTCGTCTAAAAGCATCAGTAGTTTGGAGAAGATCCAATATCTTATTTGGGTTAAAATTTAGATCAGACATAAAAAGAGTTAAGTGTTTATAAACTTCTGAAATTTGAACAAAACTTTTAGGTGCAAAGAATTCGTTGTTTACATCTTTTATTTGTTTTGTATTGCTTAAGAGAGCCGCCCATCTCATCTCAGTGTTTTTAGTTTTATTTTGTATTATTGCCAAGGACTCAATATCAAGAGAGTCTTCTTGCATTTGAGTTTCAAGGGCACCACAAGCTCTTAATGTTTTAAAATATTTGTCTGGACTCTCACAATTTAGAGCTTTAATTGTTTCCATCCATATTCTTTCTTTCGGTAAAGTTTCTAACTCTCCTGAAAGTACTATTTCTTTCATGGAATTTAAAGTTTCTTCTTCGATGGTAAAGCCCAAATGGTGTAACTTTGCTACGAATCTGCACGCTCTATAAACTCTTAAAGGGTCTTCTTTAAAAGCATCAGATACCTTTCTAATTTTCTTAGCAATGATATCTCGTTGTCCTTGGTAGGGATCTATAAGATTTCCATCTGCGTCTTGTGCAATGGCATTAATCGTTATATCTCTTCTTATAAGGTCTTCTTCGAGGGTCACGCTGGAGTCCGTATGAAAAATAAAACCTTTATGGCCTCTACCAGATTTTCTTTCTGTTCTAGCTAGTGCATATTCCTCTTTAGTTGTTGGATGTAGAAAAACAGGAAACTGACTGCCTACAGGCATGTAGCCCTGTTCCGATAACTCTTCCGGCGAAGACCCTACAACTACCCAATCTTTCTCTTTAAAAGGGATGTTAAGTAAAGAATCTCTAACAGCTCCGCCTACTAAATAGATTTCCATGTACTTAATTTACCCGATTGCAACTGAAGACTCGACCATCTTCTAATTTTATTGCAGTTAATTTCTTCCCCCAGACACATCCTGTATCAAGGGCAGTTATATTGCTGACTCCGGTTACACCCTCCAAAGCAGCCCAATGACCAAATAACAGATGGGTGGACCTTTTCATGATTACTAATTCATGTTTGAACCAGGGCTTAAAACCTTTCGGGGCATTTGAAGGATTCCCTTTATGCATTAATTCAATTTCACCTAGCTCATTACAGAATCTCATACGAGTAAAATAATTTGTATACAATCTAAGGCGTTCTTCTTTAGATAAATCTCCATTTTCTATAGATGGCTCATTCCCATACATATTCTTTAAAAAATGTTTGCAATAATTAAACGAACTAAGGCTATTTTTTATCTCTAGCGAATGTTGCTTGGCTTGCTCAAGCGACCAATGAGGAGGTATTCCAGCATGGGTCATTATGTATTCCTTTTTTATACCTTGAGAGGTAATAGTATCGTTATGAATAAAAGGTAACTGCTTGAGCCAATTAATATAGAGATCAATATTAGGAGATCTAAGGAGTTTATCTAGGGTATCAGTTTTAGTAGACTTAATTACACCCTCTGCTAAAGCTATCAGGTGGAGATCATGATTACCTAGGGTGATAAAACAATTTTCCCTGATTGAATATAAGAACTCTATGCACTTTAGAGAATCAGGTCCTCTGTTAACTAAATCTCCGCAAAGCCAGAGCTTGTCCTTAGACGTATTAAAATTAATTTTATCTAAAAGAAGGGTAAGTTCTTGATAACAGCCCTGAATATCTCCTATTGCATAATTAGCCATTTTAAGTCTGGATCAATAAATTTGATATTTTAAGGAATTCTTCTACTGTCAGATCTTCAGGTCTCAGAGAAGACTCTATATTAAGATATTCAAAATCCTCTTTTCCTAAAATATCTTTATAAGACTTGCTTATCATTTTTCTTCTTTTAGAAAATGCTATTTGAGTAATTTCTTGAAGTTTTTTTGCAGTAGGGGAGTTTATATCTCTTCCAGGGATTGGCGTTAATTTTACAAATATACTTTCAACAGCAGGAACGGGTTTAAAACTTTCTGGGTTAACAACGAAGAGGCTTAATACTTTAGTCATGTATTGGGTTAAAACACTCAGTCTTCCGTAACTCTTACTTCTCGTACCCGAGGACAATCTTTGACCAAATTCTTTCTGGAACATGTAATGCATATCTTCGAACTTATTTTGATTGTTAAAGCTCCAAAGCATGATCGAAGAAGAAATGTTATACGGCAGGTTACCAATTACCCGTAGCTTATTTTTGGGTTTGGGAATTTCATTAATTTTAAAATCTAAGATATTCTCATTGTAAATAGTTAAATTACCTTCTTTTTGTCCTAAAAGCTTTAGTCCTAATATTAAATCTCTGTCTAGTTCCACAGCATTTAAAGTATTTACAGACCCTAGTATTAATTCTGTTAAAGACCCTTTGCCAGGCCCAATTTCTAGAAAATCATCTTCTCTCTGAGGTTTGATGGAATTAATAATCTCTTGAAGAACTATCTTGTCTTCAAGGAAGTTTTGCCCTAATTTTTTTTTTGCTTTATACACTTTATTGATAACTTGTTATCAACGCAGCAAGGTTTGCTGCTTCAAGCATACTACTCTCATCAACTTGATCTCTTCCTGCCATATCATAGGCGGTACCGTGGTCTACGGATGTTCTAATAAAAGGCAATCCAAGGGTTATGTTTACTACGTTTCCAAATCCTAGAGTTTTTATAACAGGCAGACCTTGATCGTGGAACATAGCTAATATCGCATCTATTTTCTGGTTATCGTATTTTCTAATAAATGCTGTATCGGCAGAAACAGGGCCAACTATATTAAAGTCTTTTTTGTTCAGTTCGGAAACAAGCGGCTCTATGATTTCTTGATCTTCCTTGCCAATAAAGCCGCCATCACCTGCGTGTGGGTTAAGACCAAGAATCTTTATACACGGGTTTGATATGTTCCATTTAGTTCTTAAATCATCTCTCAATATAGTGAGACAACTAAGAAGATGATTACGTGTAATCATCTTAGGAACTTCAGCTATAGAAATGTGTGTAGTCGCGAGTGCAACTTTCATTTCACTGCTTGCAAGCATCATTAAAACTTTTTGAGTTTTTGAAACTTTTGCTAGTACTTCTGTATGGCCCTGAAAAGAAACGCCACCCTTATTCATTAATTCTTTATTGATAGGGCCGGTTACTAGGCCATCGAATTCATTTGAAATAGTTCTTTGAATTGCATCCTCAAAAAGATCCATGAGATAGCCTGCATAAAAGGCATTTGGTTCTCCTGGTGCAACGGGCTGCTCCAGATTGTGAGGTTGGATCCAGAGACAATTATTAGATAAAAGTTCTTTGTCCTCACCTTTATAAATCTGTAGATCAATTTTTTGGCCTAAAATCTTTGCTCTATCTTTAAATAAATCGGGATCGCCAAAAATTACGGGCGAGTAATTGAATTTAGTTTTAATTCCAAAGGCTTTGATGCAAATATCTGGCCCTATCCCAGCTGGATCTCCCGAGGAGACAGCTAATTTCGTCATGATTCCAGTTTTATATCAACATAAGCTTCAACTCTTAGTTCAATGAGCGTACTTTGTAATTCCTGTTCAAATTTTCTTTTATAAATTATTTGGTAAGCTCTATTCTTTTGCTCTTCACTACTAACGTCTTCATTTCTTCTATCTAGGACTTCAATAATATGCCAACCATATGAAGATTTTAGAGGATTTGAGATCTCTCCAGTGACAGTTTTATTTAATACTTTCTCGAACTCTGGATCGTAATCACCTTCTTTACTCCAGCCAAGCTCACCTCCATCCATTTTGGAACCTGGGTCTTCAGAAAATTGTCTTGCTAACTGTTTAAAATCTTCACCTGCTTTTAATCTTTCTGCTATCTCCTCGATAAGTAATTTAGTCTGAGTCTCTGTTCTTATTTCCGAAGTTTGAACCAGAATATGTCTTGCAAGAGTTTGGTCTTCAAATTTAACAGTATTACCTCTTTTTTCTGCTAAATGAATCAAGTGGAATCCAGCTCCACTCCTAATGGGTTCTGAGGTTTCTCCAACTTTCAAGATAGAAACTTCTTTAGCAAAGAGAGAGGGTAGTTCAGTCGCAGTTCTCCACCCAAGACTGCCTCCTTCAAGGGCGTTTTGGCCAGAAGAGTAAGTTGTAGCTAGTTTACTAAAGCTTTCACCCTCTTTGATTCTCTCTAGAAGATCTAATGCCTGGCCATTTGCCTTTTCAACCCCTGTTTCATTAGCCGTACCAGGAATAGAAATTAGAATTTGTTGGACATTGTATTGTTCAGCAAGCTTTGTTCTTCCCTCTTCAGAATTTATAAAATTTTCGAGCTCTTGTTCTGAAATTTCTACTCTTCCTCCTACTTTACCTCTTTGAACACGTTGAATAATCATTTCTTTTCTTACAGTATTCCTAAAATCTTTGTAGGACGAACCTTGCGCTTCTATGTTTTTTCTAAACTCTTCTAAGCTAAGAGAATTCTGAGAAGCTATGCCCAAGAGAGTTTTATTTACTTCAGTATCGCTTATTTTTATGCCAGCTCTGTCAGCTATTTGCATTTGAATTTCTTCTATGATTAACCTATCAAGAACTTGTTCTTCAAGAATATTTAGTGGCGGGAGATCTGTCTCGGTTTCGCGCAACCTATCTACAATTTCCTTTACTCGTTTGTTAAGTTCAGATTCCATAACAACTCCGGAATCAACTATAGCTATAACTCTGTCTAATAATTCAATTTTGGCTTGAGCGTGTAAGGAAAATAAAAAAATAGATAAAAACAGAGCTCTAACAAATATTTTTTTAGTATTAATTAATTTATATTTCATATTTAAGTTCGTATTGTCTTCTTTGTTAGATAACGATGCAATTATTCTTGTAAAGTTGAAGAGATTACTTCAGAGATTTGTTTTCCTAGTCTACCCATCTGTTTAAATTCAAAGAAGATATAAATATTATCTCTTTCTTTTATTGGATTGTAGCCATTAGATAAAGCAGTATATGGGTCTGGGTAGTTATTTTGCCAAGCTAAAAAATCTTGTTCTTGCCATTTTCTTTTCATAAGGCCTGCTTTTAAGCAGCAATTGGAGTATTGAAATCCATATAAAATATCTATAGAGGTTGAACTTTCAAGATCCTTCTTGAGTTTGGTGAAAACAGTAAAGTTTTTTAGCATAGGCCATTGAGTAGAAAATTCAATATGATTCATAGGTTTATTAATATCTACCCAGGGAACTAAATTTGTTAATAGATTATTCCTCCTAAAAGATGACCTTAGATCCAAACTAAATCCTGAATCAGATTTATGAGATAAGTTTATAAACCCTGTGTTTATTTGATCGGAGGTGCTATCCCATTCAAGCATACCTGAAAACCAAGTTTTCTCATTTAGGAAAGATTTAAATTCACCTACCAGTGCAGACTTACTATTAACAGATGTGGGGTTAGAGGATTCACTTGCTTCTTCCAAGAAAGCTCTACCCAAGGAAAAATAATTATTGTAGCTAGAAAGGTTTGAAGATGTTAAATGTTCAAGACCTACTATTATTCTGTTCCTATCAGATATTTTATCTTTGCCAGAAAACCAATTTCTTTTGTATAAATTTTGAAAGCTTTGAGTTCTCAGTCTTGTATCTATTAATGGATTGTGTAAGGGTGAATTATCTTTAATATTTATATATTTTATTACTGGAGTAAGTAGATTATAAAATTCATTATTATGTTTTTCTAAATAAACTTTGTACTCGGCTTCTAACCAAGGTGTAGATCTTTTGATCTTATTATCATTAAAACGATAAATAGTCTCATCTGACCCTATAGAGATAATAAAGTCAGAGCTGTTAAAATTCCTTTTATACCTCACTTCAGGTTGGAAAGAAGAACGTTTAATCTTTTGGTTCTTTTGCAAAAGAACGCTGTTTTCTTCCAATTCAAACACTCCAAAATTTGATGAAAATAAGAATGAAAGGTTATTTTTTGTGGTAAAAGCACCAAAATTTATCACTGGTACAGATTTGTAGTCGTCGAAGGAAAAAGGATTTAAAGTCTGAGATTGTTTTAAAGAGAGACCTAGTTTAATGTTTGGGTTCCCCCATTCAATATCTACATTACGTTGTAAATAATCTTTTTTAGCATTTCCAATTAGGTCGTCATTGATATCTCTGAAGTATAATTTGTCGCTCGCATCTTCGTATCTTATTTCAGAAAATAATCTATCATTAATATTAGATATTTGTGTCCAGCTTCCTCTCCACCTTGAGGACTCTTTTAAAGTTTCTTGATTGTATTTTCTGTCCTTAGATAAGCCTGAAATTAAAATTTTTCCTTTATTTAATTTACTCAAGTAGCGGTACGAAATAGCTAATCCTGTACCTCTTTCTTCTATATATCTTGGGGCAAAAGTTAAGTCATGGTTAGGAGCAATATTAAAATAATAAGGAATTGATAAATCTAAACCATCTTTCCCTTGTCTTATGCTGGGTGTTAAAAAACCAGATAAACGTTCTTGACCTATAGCCGCTCTCAAGTATGGAAGATAGAAGACTGGGAATTCTCCAAGTTTTAGCTTTAAGTCTCTTATAACAATATTTTTTTCATTATTAAGGAGAATTATTTTGCTGGCTGATACTTCCCAGAAGGGGTCTTCCTTTGAGCAATTATTGAAAGATGTGTTAAGAAGTTCAACATTTCCTGATGTTAGAACCTTAAATTCTTCAGCCTGGCCGAAAGTCCTTCCAAGAAGCGTGTAGGTGGTTTTGCTAAGAGAAAAAGTTTGGTTTGATAGGTTAGCTTTTAATTTATTGGTGTCTAGGGAAAGGTTTTTTGAAAGAACTTTTACCTTGCCCTGTAGTTCGAAACTCTGATCATCTACATTAAACGTGGCTTTTTCACTCCAAAATTCTAGATAGTTTGTTTTAATAAACACATTGCCTGACAAATGTAAGTTTCCTGATTCATCAGAACTAACATTCTTTGCATCAATAGATTCAACTTTAATAGGCTCTTGGTTAGAGGCTGTATATCCTGCAAAGAGAAAATAAATTGAGCAAGCAACCAAGCTTTTTAGTATTCTATTTTTTTGCATAATTTTTCTATTAGAGCAAGAATTCAATCCAAGGTTCCAATAATTGCTGCCATTAGATCATAATGCATGGCAGAGTTAGTTAAAATAGACAAATGGCAATCATAGAAGAAGATCTTCATGTCTGGGTAAATAGGCAATTAGTAGATGCTGGAGAGGATTTGGTACTAAAAGTAGTTCCTTTAAGGCAAGAAGCTAGTTTTAGGCAGTATTTTAGGTTGGTACGTAAAACAGATTCTTTAGTAGGAGTATTTTCTCCTCCTAACAAAGAATCTAATAAGAAATTCTTATTTTTTTCTAAATTTCTTAAAGAGAATCAAGTAAGAGTTCCTGAGGTTATTTTTTATAACCTAGAGAAGGGCTTTATAGTCTTAGAAGATTTCGGTAATAAGTTATATCAGTTTGAGTTAAATAGAAAGAATGCTCACAGTTTATATGCTGCTGCTTTAGACGAGATGATTGCCATACAAAAAAGTAAATCCCAAAAGTTATCTGTATTAAGTTACGAGAAAGCTATTCAGCAAATATTGCTTTTTGAGGAATGGTTTTTAAGAGGCTTTCTGGATATTAGTCTGAAAGAAGGAGAATATAACTTGCTGAAGGAGTCTTACCATGCAATCTTAAAAACTTTCTTTGAACAACCTCAAGTTCTTTGTCATTTTGATTTTGAAGCAAGAAATATTATGGTTCTTGAAGACGGATGTGCTGGAATATTAGATTTTCAAGATGCAATAATTGGGCCTATTTTCTTAGACCCTGTTTCATTATTTAAAGATTTAGACCATGTTTGGGATCCTAAAGAACTAGAAGAGCTTTTAAATTATTATATTTTAAAAGCAAACAAGGCAGGAATTTTGCCTAGTGTTGATGAAGTAACAGTAAAGAGGTGGTTTGATTTAGCGGGGCTCCAAAGACAGTTAAGAATATTGGGGACTTTATCAAGACTCCATTTGAGAGACGGCAAACCTTATAGACTAATTGATCTTAAACAAACATTGTTGTACGCAATAGAAGCGTCATCAAGGTATGAAGATCTAAAAAAACTAGCAATTCTTTTACAAAATAGAATCTTGCCTGCTTTAGAATTGAAGATGAAAAGTAACCCATGAAAGCTCTTATTCTTGCAGCAGGTATGGGGGCTAGATTAAGGCCTCTTAACTTAGATTTACCAAAACCCCTTATAGAAATAAAAGGCAAACCCTTGATACTTTGGAATATTGAGAAGTTAAGAAACAGCGGCATAACGGAGATAGTTATTAATTTATTTTACAAAGGGGAGCAAATTAAAGAATTCTTAGGCACTGGTTCTGATTACGGTGTAAATATTCTTTACTCTGAAGAAGAAGAGTTACTAGGAACGGGAGGAGGAATTGGTAATGCTTTAGATTTATTGGGTAAAGACCCTTTTTTGATGATTAGCGCAGACGTGTGGACTGACTTTAATATGACTAATATGGCATTAGACGAGTCTTTATTAGCACATTTAATTCTTAAGAATAATCCTGTTTCCCATCCAGAAGGAGACCTTTCTCTTCAGAAAGGTTTTGTAAGAGATTCTTTTGGAGCCATGAGACTAACTTTTTCTGGCGTAGCCATTATGAATCCTTATATTTTTAAAAATATAAATCAAAGAAAGTATGAGTTGTGGGAATCTGTTTTAAAACCAGCATGCTCTAAAGAACTTGTAACGGGTGAGCTTTATGAAGGAACTATCTTCAATGTAAATACGCCTGAGGACTTAGAAAGATTAGACGCTTTATTACACGAAGGGTAAACTTGCGTCATTTCCCCTTAATCAAATGACAAAACAAGAATATATAATAGCTCCATCAATTTTATCTGCAGATTTTTCGCGGCTGGGAGAAGAGGTTGATAATGTTTTAGATGCAGGTGCAGACTGGATCCATTTTGATGTGATGGATAACCATTATGTTCCTAATTTAACAATAGGTCCTATGGTATGTGAAGCTTTAAGAAAACATGGAATAAGGGCGCCCATAGATGTTCATCTTATGGTGAGGCCCGTTGATTCTCTTATCGAGACTTTTGCCAAGGCAGGAGCAACTTATATTACTTTTCATCCAGAAGCTTCTGAGCATGTAGATAAATCTCTCCAACTTATTAAAGAGAATAATTGTAAAACAGGTCTTGCTCTAAACCCAGCTACTTCGCTTAGTGTCCTTGATAATTATTGGGATAAACTTGATATGGTGCTCTTGATGTCTGTTAATCCTGGTTTCGGGGGGCAAGAGTTTATAAGACCAGTTCTTGATAAGATTATTCAATTGAGGTCAATTATAGACCAGAAAGGTTTAGACATAAGGCTGGAAGTAGATGGGGGTATAAAACTGGATAATATAGGTGAAGTAGCTTCATTAGGTGCGGATACTTTTGTTTCTGGATCGGCAATTTTTAATGAAGATAATTATCAAGATATACTTTTTAAAATGAGAGAAGCTTTGATTGCAGGAAGCTAATTTCAGTGGTTATCCAAAATAAAGTTCCAATTTTTAGAGAGATCCTGGCTGATATGGAGACTCCTCTCAGCGTCTATCGGAAATTAGCCAATGCCCCATTTTCATATCTATTTGAATCAGTTGAAGGTGGAGATAAATGGGCCAGATATTCATTAATTGGATTGCCTGCCAATAAGATAATTAGAATTACAGGAAACCGATTAGAAGTTACAGATAATGGAAGAATAATAGAATCTAAGGAAATTGAGAATCCGCTAGAATATATCGAAGCTTGTCAAAAAGAAGTTCAAATTGTTGAACAAGAAGGATTGCCTAAGTTCAACGGCGGTTTGGTTGGGTACTTTGGCTATGATTGTGTGAGATATATAGAGCCAAGGTTAAAAGAATCACAACCTACAGATAATTTAGGAACTCCCGACGCTTTGTTTATGGTTTCCGAAGAAGTTGCTGTTTTTGATAACTTAAAAAACAAACTTTATCTAATTATCTTGGTAAATTCAGATTCCGAGGAAGAAAAAAAGAAAGCAGAAAATCGGCTAGATAACTTGGAAAAAAAATTACAGAATCCTCTTCCAGATCAAGCATTAATTCAACCTAAAGAATCTGTAGATGAGTCAGACTTTGTTTCTGGTTTTGGAGAGAAAGAATTCAAATCAGCAGTTAATAAGGTAAAAGAATACATATACTCAGGGGATGTAATGCAGGTTGTATGTTCTCAAAGAATGTCAATTCCATTTACTGCAGATCCAGTAGCTCTCTATCGGGCCATAAGGCATTTAAATCCTTCTCCTTATTTGTATTATTTACATTTAGGAGAGTTTCATATTGTCGGCTCGTCTCCAGAAATCCTTGCTCGTTTAGAGGATGACGAAGTTACCGTAAGACCAATTGCAGGAACGAGAAGAAGAGGTCGAGATAATGATGACGATTTAGCAATGGAAGAAGATATGATAAACGACCCTAAGGAGATTGCAGAACATCTTATGTTAATTGATTTAGGTAGGAATGACATAGGTAGGGTTGCCGAGCCAGGCAGTGTAGAAGTAACGCAAAAGTTTGGGGTTGAACGTTACAGTCATGTTATGCATATGGTTTCTAATGTTAAGGCTAAATTAAAAGAAGGTTTAAGCTCAATGGACGTTTTTAAAGCTACTTTTCCTGCTGGAACTGTTTCGGGAGCTCCAAAAATTAGAGCGATGGAAATAATAGATGAAATTGAGCCTGTGAAAAGAGGTATTTACGGAGGCGCAGTTGGTTATTTATCATGGCAGGGCAACATGGATATGGCGATTGCTATAAGAACAGCTGTTATAAAAGAAGAGGTTTTGTATATTCAAGCTGGCGGAGGTTTTGTTGCTGATTCTGATCCTGACCTAGAATGGAAAGAATCTTTAAATAAAGGGCGTGCAATTTTTAAAGCTGCTGAGATGGTTCAAGAGAAACTAGAGGGATAGTTATGCTATTAATGATAGATAATTACGATTCTTTTACTTATAACTTAGTCCAGTATTTTTCCCAGCTTGGGCAGTCAGTTGAAGTGGTTAGAAATGACATGACTTCGTTAAAAGAAATAGAAAAACTTAAACCTGAGTTTCTTGTCATTTCCCCTGGTCCCTGTACTCCTAAAGAAGCAGGTGTTTCTGTTGAAGCAATTAGTCATTTTAAAGGCAGAATGCCTATATTGGGTGTATGTTTAGGCCATCAATGCATTGGATCGGCCTTTGGAGCAGAGATAGTAAGAGCAAAGGAGTTGATGCATGGGAAGTTATCTACTATACAACATGATGGCAGTGGCATTTTTAAGAAAATGCCTTTAGATTTTATGGCAGCACGATACCATTCTTTAGTAATTGAACCAGAAACTCTAACATCTGATTTTATTATTAACGGCAGAACAGGAGATGACACTATTATGGCCATACAACATACTTCTTTGCCTGTAGTTGGCTTGCAGTTCCATCCTGAATCCATAGCGACAGATTCAGGTATACAATTATTAGATAATTTTTTAAATATGTTTTAGGAATGGAAATAAAAGAAGCGCTTTCAGAAATAATAAAAGGTCAAGATCTTCAACGAGAGGATATGAGTTCTGTCATGCTTCAAATTTTAGAGGGAAGATCAACCGATGCTCAAATTGGAGCTTTCTTGGTAGCGCTTAGTATTAAAGGGGAATCAATAGATGAGGTTATAGGTGCTGTTAGTGTAATGAGAGAACTTTCAGAAAAAGTAGGAGTAGATAGCCAGCACCTGGTAGATACTTGTGGAACAGGAGGGTCGGGAGTTGGCATCTTTAATGTTTCTACGGCGTCAGCATTTATTGCTTGTGCATGCGGAGCTAGAGTAGCTAAACACGGGAATAGGAGTGTAACTAGTACTAGTGGCAGTGCTGATTTATTAGAACAAGCCGGTTTGTGTTTAGAATTGAGTCCAAAAAATGTATCTAGATGTATTGAAGAGATTGGAGTTGGTTTTATGTTTGCACCTGCTCATCATAGTGCAATGAAACATGCTATCGGTCCTAGAAAAGAAATGGGTCTAAAAACTATATTCAATATTTTAGGACCTTTGACTAATCCTGCTGGAGCTCTTAATCAAGTTATCGGGGTCTATGATAAGAAGTGGCTTAAACCAATTGCGGAAGTGCTTAGAGAGCTTGGAAGTAAACACGTTTTAGTTGTGCATTCTAAAGACCATCTAGATGAAATAAGTATTGCAGATGAGACTTATGTTGCTGAACTAATTAATGGATCTATTAAAGAGTATGTCATAAAACCAGAAGATTTTGGTTTTAGTAAACAGCCGCTAGGTGATCTTATAGTTTTTTCGCCGTCGGAGAGCTTATCGCTAGTTAAACAAGGTTTATTAGATAAGAACTATGCTGCATCTTCTATGATTGCTATGAATGCAGGCGCCGCTTTATATGTTTCTGGGATTGCCAATAATTTAAAAAAAGGAGTTGCGCAGGCTACGGAATGTATAAAAAGTGGCAAGGGGTTAGAAAAACTTGAAGAGCTGGTCATTTTTAGTCAATCATTGTCATGAGTTCTTATCTAGATAAGATATTAGAGTCTACAAAAGAAAAAGTCTCAGCCAATAAGACCACCAAGCCTTATAAAACATTTAGATCAAAGATTGGAGACCTTGGAGAAACAAGAGGCTTTGTTAAGAGCATCAAGGAAAGAGAAAAAGCCGGGTTAATTTCAGTTATTGCGGAATCAAAGAAAGCATCTCCTAGTCAAGGCCTAATAAGAGACAACTACGACCCAGTTCTTATAGCTAAATCTTATTATAAGAATAATGCTACATGCATGAGTGTGCTGACGAATGAAGAGTTTTTTAAAGGTTCACTAGAACATCTAGAGGTTATTAGGGAAGCAGTGGACATTCCTCTCTTAAGGAAAGATTTTATAGTAGATGAATATCAGATATATGAAAGTAGGGCATCTGGAGCAGATTGTATTTTGTTAATTGTTGCTGCCTTGTCTGACAAACAATTACAAGAATATTATGACTTGGCTAGTCAAGAAGGAATGGATGTATTAGTGGAAGTCCATGATGAACATGAAATGCAGAGAGCTTTAGAAGTTAACCCTAAAATTATTGGTATCAATAATAGGGATTTAAAAACTTTCGAGGTTGACTTGAATATTACTTCTTACCTTTCAAAGGCTGTTCCAGAAGATATACTTTGTGTTTCAGAGAGCGGAATTAAAACTAAGGAAGACGTTAATAAAGTCCTTTCTTTTGGTGTCAGGTCTTTTTTGGTAGGAGAATCTTTTATGAGAGCAGAAAGTCCAGGACAAGAGTTAAAAAAACTTTTCTTTTTATAGTAATATATTTGTTATGGAATTGTTTATAGGTCTAATTTTCGTAATACTCTTTTTATTTGTTCTCGTGCAAAGAATAAAAGAGTATAAACATGACAAGTATAAAGATATTAAAAAATAATCATGATATTAGTTTCTAGCCCGAATATTCCTGAAAAGAAGATCGTAAAAACTTTAGGTTTAGTTAAAGGCAATACGATCAGAGCAAGGCATATAGGTAAGGATATAATTGCCGGACTGCGGGCAGTTGTAGGAGGCGAGTTGCATGAATACACACAGCTCCTTGCTCAAAGTAGAGAGCAGGCTATAGATAGAATGATAGAAGATGCTGAGAAAATGGGAGCAAATGCTATTGTAAGTGTTTCATTTACTACTTCAGTAATGTCTCAGGGCTCTGCTGAGCTAATGGCCTTCGGAACGGCTGTTCTTATAGAAGACCATTAAACTTAGCTTGCGAATAAACAGCTATAAAGCTGTTTTAGATAGAAGGTTTAGCTTCTTTCTTTAGCTTCGTTAACTCTCAGATCTCTTCCGCCAAAATCATTGCCGTCAAGAGCTTCAATAGCAGATGTTCCGCCATTAGAATCTGTCATTTCTACAAAACCAAAACCTTTTGAGCGACCTGAATCGCGGTCAGTGATGATTCTCACAGTTTTAACATCTCCGTGTTGAGCAAAAAGTGACTCAAGTTCTTCTTCTGAAGCGGTCCATGGTAAGTTTCCAACATATAAATTCATTATATTTTTTCCTATGTAACTAAAATAAAGGGTTAAGACGTAACATCAATTAAAGGGTAATTTGCTCGGTATTTAAGTAATTTCTAATTTAGAGCGAAGGGGTAAGCGATAGTAGAATCGATAAGTAAAATTAATCTCTAGGTTTAGCTTCATTGACTTTTAAGTCTCTGCCGCCAAAATCTTTGCCGTCAAGGTTTTCAATTGCAGCCTCACCGGCTTCTTTTGTATCCATTTCAACAAATCCAAAACCTTTAGATCGACCCGAATGTCCTTCAGTAATTATTCTGACTGCTTTTACACTACCGTGCTGAGCAAAATGAGATTCAAGTTCTTCTTCAGAGATACCCCAAGGAAGATTTCCAACGTAAAGATTCATTATCTATTTATTCCTAATTAACCATGTAACTAAATGTTACGCGCGCCACTATACTGAAGTTGTTTTAATTCGCAACAGATAATTTCCCATTATATAACTTATTTTAAATCTGGTAGCTTGTTGTAGTCATGACCTTAGCAACAGCTGACATAATTTCTTTTACTTCTTCAGGAAGTTCTGCAGCTCCAGCTTTTTGTGCAGCCAAGCCGTGAGCCTCTTCATCTTCACGCATTTTCTTCATGATTGCTTTAGTCTTATTGTCTTTTGAAGATACTTTCTTCATATGTCCATCTAGGTGTTTTACAACTTGCTCTTCTGTTTCTTCGACAAAACCAAGACTCCATTTGTCACCTGCCAACCCCGCTACAGCACCCAAAGTAAATGACATTCCATACCAGAGTGGATTAAGAATGCTTGGCCTTTGATTAAGTTCTTCAAGCCTTTTATTACACCAAGCAAGATGATCTAACTCTTCTGAAGCAGCTTCATTCATTTTTTCCTTAACATCATTTAATTCGGCTGTTAGTGCTTGACCTCTATAGAGGGCCTGGGCACAAACCTCACCAGAATGATTAACGCGCATTAATCCCGCTGAATGATGTTTTTCTAGCTCAGTTAGATCTGAGTCATCTAGGCCTTTAGCTGGATAGTCTCTTTTATTTAATTGATAATTTTGGGTTGAATATTTAAGCCCTTTATCAACTTCCTCTATTAAGATATCTATAATATTAGTCATTTCTCTCTTTCCACTGCTCTATATCCTATATCGGATCTGTAAAAGCACTTATCCCATTTTATACGTTTTACGGTTTTATATGCTTCTTTTTGTGCTTCGGTGGTGTCAGCACCTAACGCTGTAACACACAATACCCTTCCTCCAGAAGTTAATGTTTTGCCATCCTTAAATGACGTACCAGCATGGAAGACTTTTGTTAGATTTGTTTCGGGAGGTAAATTAAAAATTTCCATACCTGTTTCATAATCCAATGGATATCCACCTGAAGCCATTACAACTCCAAGAGACACTTCTTGTTTCCATTCCAATGACTGTTCTTTAAGACTACCGGTAGAAGCTTCTAGGCAAAGTTTGGCTATATCAGAATTTAATCTCATCATGATTGGTTGTGTTTCAGGGTCACCAAACCTGCAATTAAATTCCAAGACTTTTAGGTTATTTTCATAATCAATCATCACACCAGCATATAAAAAACCACAGTAATTTAAACCTTCATTTCTCATTCCTTGGACGGTAGGAATGATTATTTCATTCATGATTTTATTGTGAATGTATTCTGTAACTACAGGAGCTGGTGAATAGGCACCCATTCCTCCTGTATTAGGACCTAAGTCTTCGTTGTCTCTTGCCTTATGATCTTGAGATGATGCAAAAGGGATAATGATCTCTCCATCAGTTAGTACTATAAAGCTAGCTTCTTCACCTTCTAAAAAATCTTCGATAATTAATTTTGATCCTGCTTTTCCAAAAATATTATTATTAAGGCATTCCTGAACAGCTTTTATGGCATCCTTTTCCTCTAAAGCAACAGTAACTCCTTTGCCCGCAGCAAGCCCGTCTGCTTTTATAACAAGAGGGCAACCAATATTTTTTATATGAGTTATTGCTTCGCTGGCATCAGTAAAGCTTTGATAAGTTGCTGTAGGTATATTGTGTCTAATTAAGAAATCTTTCATGAATTCTTTTGATCCCTCAAGTTGGGCTGCGCCCTTAGAAGGTCCAAAACAATTTAGATTAAGCGATTTGAACTTATCAGTTATTCCTAGAACTAACGGACCTTCAGGACCAACTATGGTGATATCAATTTTATTATTAAGTGCAAATTCTGCTAGTTCTTCAATATTATTTGAAGAAATGGGTATGTTCTTAACTAAAGGCTCTTGTTCAGTACCACCATTGCCTGGTGCTACAAATACATCAGTTACTAATGTGCTTTGAGAGACTTTCCAGGCAAGAGCATGTTCTCTTCCGCCATTTCCGACTATGAGAACTTTCATGCTTAATGGCGGAAATGCCTTACTCCTGTAAATAACATAGCCATATTAGCTTCATCAGCTGCTTCAATAACCTCGTTATCTCTCATCGAACCGCCAGGTTGGATAATTGAACTGATGCCAATCTCAGCAGCTGCATCAATTCCATCTCTAAAAGGGAAGAAGGCATCAGATGCCATCGAGCATCCTTCTGTTTGGAAGCCTCCTTCTTTTGCTTTCGAAGCAGCAATTTTAGCACTATCAATTCTACTCATTTGTCCGGCACCTATACCAATGGTTTGATTATCTTTGGTATAGACGATGGCATTCGATTTAACAAATTTGCAAACCTTCCAAGCAAATAGGCAGTTTTTAATTTCTAAGTCAGTGGGCTTTCTCTTTGAAACCACAGTTAGATCATTTATTGAAACAATTCCATTGTCTGTTTCTTGTATTAGAAGTCCGTCGGTCACACTTAACAATTTAAATCCTTTTGCTTGGGATCCAAGTTCTTTAGTATTAAGAACTCTGACATTCTCTTTAGTTTTAGTTATTGCAAGAGCATCATCAGAAATACCTGGAGCAATGATAACCTCTACGAACTGATTACTAATTATCCTTTCTGCTGTTTCTTTATTTAATTCTCTGTTCAAAGCAATAATGCCTCCAAATGCAGATGTGGAATCCGAAGCAAAAGATTTTTCATAAGCTTTTGTAATATTTTTATCAGTAGCAATTCCACAAGGATTGGCATGTTTAACTATTACACAGGCAGGTTCATCGAAAGCCTTTACACATTCATAAGCAGCATCGGTATCTGCTATATTGTTATAAGAAAGTTTTTTGCCTTGAAGCTGTGTTGAATTCGATACTCCATCAGTTTGCTGATTAGAAAAGTCAGTGTAAAAAGCAGCTTTTTGATGAGGGTTTTCGCCATACCTGAGCAATTCTTTTCTTTGAAATTTTCCAAATATTTGATCAGGGAAATCTTCCTTTTTGTTTTGAGAAGAAAGGTAAGCAGAAATTGCTGAGTCATAGCTTGCAGTATAGGTGAAAGCCTTGGTTGCTAGGTTACTTCTAGTCGTATGAGATAGAGTTCCACCAGTTTTTTCCATTTCTTTTAGAATCAGATTGTAGTCAAGTGGATCAACTACAACTCCCACATATTTATTATTTTTAGCAGCCGATCTAAGCATGCTAGGTCCGCCTATATCTATATTCTCTATTGCTACTTCTAATGTTGTTTCTGGTTTAGAGATTGTTTCTACGAATGGGTAAAGATTAACAACAACAAGGTCTATACCTTTTATACCATTATCATCCATCACCTTTTGATCAATCTCTCTTCGGGCGAGAATGCCTCCATGGACCTTGGGATGTAGAGTCTTAACTCTTCCATCCATCATTTCAGGGAAGCCCGTATATTCACTTATCTCTATTGCTTTAACACCTCCTTCAAGAAGAGTTTTTAAGGTCCCGCCGGTTGAAATTATTTCGATTCCAAATTTATTTACAAGCTCAGAGCACAATTCAACCAAGCCTTCCTTATTTGAAACGCTAATTAATGCTCTTCTAATTTTTGGATTGGCTGCTGATGCCATTAATTATAAATATTAAAGTAATTTATATTCTTTGAGTTTATTTCTGAGAGTGCCTCTATTGATTCCTAATATTTGACTTGCTTGAGTTTGGTTGTTGTTGCATTGTTCCATAACTATTTCAAGCAAAGGAACTTCAACTTCTTTTAACACCATACCGTAGAGATCTTTAGCTGCTTCACCTTCAAGTTCTTTAAAATATTTACGCATGCTTTTTGAGACTTGAGAACTTAACTGCCTTCCTTCGCCGTTAAATTTTTTATTGTCTTTCTTTGTCATGTATTTAATTTTTTAGTCAGATGAAATTTTCTTTTAGAGTTGTAAATAATACTTATCCTAAAAATTCTTTCAAGACAATTCCCATTAAATGTCTATTTATTTTTCTTTTATTGGACAATTGTTGAAAGTTCATTTCCTGTTTGGACCAATTGTAGTTTTCCTTTTCTATTAACTATTTTAGTAACAGAACAATTATCTGGATAAAAACCCACCAATTTATCAAAATTACTTAGCCAACCTACAGCACAATTTATAACCATGAAATGTGAAAAGATTATGGTGTCTTCTTGTATGTTCTGGATTGATTGAATAATTGTGTTTCGCCATTCTTGTTGAGGCTGTTCTAGCTCGGCAACTCTGACTTTAAATATTTCTTTTAACCAGGCGCTTCTTTGATAGAGCTCTATACCTGGAGAGGGTATTTCAGCAAAATTTTTATCAATCTTAATATCAAATCCAAATTCTTCTTTAAGCGGTATGGCGGTTTCTTGTGCTCTGAGAAGTGGGCTTGATATAGCTTTAAAATTTAATTTTTTAAAATCATCACTTAGTTTAGAAACAAGTTTTATAGATTGTTTTTCCCCTTTATTACTTAATCCAGGGTCAGGGTCTTCATCCCAAGATTTTCCAGCCTCACCGTGACGGATTAAGTAAATATTTATTTCATCATTTTCAGCCATCATAAGCTCCTATTAACAATCTTGTTGTAAGATATGTTCCTCAAAATTAATACTTTTATGCACCTTACACGAAACTATCTCAAAGAGGATTATAGCTCAGATGCTATTTTGGTATTAGAGGCAGCCTCCACTCATCATTTGGTAAAAGTTTTAAGAAAAAAGGAGGGCCATGAGATAGAAATCTTTGATGGAAAGGGGCACTCATGTGTCGCTAAAATAGTTTCTATAAATTCTGGAAAAACAACAGTTCAGATTATTGGTGAGAAGTCTTTTTCACCCAAAGAGGGGATTTCTATTTTTCTTGGGCAAGCTTTAATTAAACCAGATGCTTTAGGTTTCTCTATTCAAAAGGCAACTGAATTGGGCGTGGATAGTATTTCACCTTTGCTAACAGAGAGGTCAGTCACAAAAATTAAAAAAGAATCCTTTCGAAAGAAGAAAGAAAAATGGCTATCTATATCGCAGGGAGCTTGTGAGCAGTGTGGTCAAAACTGGCTTCCTGAAATAAATAATCCTTCTTCGCTAAGAGATTGGTCAAGTTCAATTGAAGCTGAAAAAAAGATTGTCCTGTATCCTGGAGCAAGTAAAAAGATATCAGAAATACGTTTTACTAATTCGGTTGCTTTAGCTATTGGTCCAGAGGGAGATTTTACGTTAGAAGAAATTGAGGATTTGGTTAAAGAAGGTTTTACTCCTGTATCAATGGGTACCAGGATCTTGAGAGCTGAAACAGCAGCTATCTCGGCTCTGAGTACAATAAGAACACTAGCTGGAGATTTCTAAAAAGAATTACAATGAACTATAAATTAGGAAATTGAGAATGAAATTTGGCGTGGTTATGGATCCAATAGAGGCTATTAATTTTAAAAAGGACAGCTCGTTAGATATTATGATTGAAGCTCAAGATAGAGGGCATGAACTATTTTATATAGAACCTTCTTCGCTTTATATAAATGAATTAGGAGCATACGCCTTAATACACAAGATAGAAGTATTTGATAATGCAGACAAGTGGTTTGATCTTGGTGATTCCACTCCAAAAAGACTTTCTGACCTTGACACCATTATGATGCGACAAGACCCTCCTTTTGATTCTGATTATATCTACAATACTTATGTTCTTGAGGCTGCTGAAAAGGAAGGTGTTCATGTAATAAATAGACCTAGGAGTCTGAGAGATTGTAATGAAAAAGTTTTTGCTACTGAATTTCCTGAGTGCTGCACACCTTTTTTAGTTGCTAGTAATCAATCCTTAATTAGAGAATTTATTGCAACACATAAAGATACAGTCATTAAGCCGCTAGATGGTATGGGTGGTTCTTCTATTTTCAGACTAAGAGAGAATGATCCCAATATTGCAGTTGTATTAGAGACAATAACTTCTTTTTATAAGACTAAAGTTATGATTCAAAGGTTTATACCAGAGATTTTGGAGGGGGATAAAAGAATTTTGATCATTAACGGAGACCCGATGGGAGCCGCTATCGCTAGAGTTCCTGCTAAGGGAGAGCTAAGAGGAAATTTAGCGGCAGGAGCAACTGCAATAGCGAAGCCTTTAACAGATCGAGACTTATGGATCTGTTCTCAAGTAGGGCCAAAATTAAAAGAGTTAGGTTTAGTTTTGGTCGGTCTTGATGTCATAGGAGATTATTTAACTGAAATTAATGTTACTAGCCCAACTTGCTTTAGAGAATATAAAAGTTTATGTGATATTGAGGTATCAAAAAAATTAATGGATTGTGTCGAAAATATAGTGAATACAGGATGAAGGATTCTCCTAGGGTTGTTATGGCTTTTGACTTTGGCTTGCGCAATATAGGATTAGCTATAGGTCAGGAAGTGACCAGAACTGCTCATACTTTCTATTCAATAAAAGCCGACGATGGCCAACCTAGATGGCTAGATTTGGATACAATTGTTAAAGACTGGAAGCCCAACCTATTTGTGGTTGGCGATCCTTTGAATATGGACGGTTCTGTTAGTAAAATAAAGATTAAAAGCGATAATTTTGCTTCTAAAATAAGTTCAAGATACGACATACCTTTTGAATTAATGGATGAAAGATTGTCGACAAGAGAAGCTACCGATAGATTGAAAATGAAGGGAACTAAATTTAAGGAATCTTCTGCAGACAAACACAGTGTTTCCGCGCAAATTATTCTTGAAGATTGGTTTAGAAGGGCAGGCTAGTGGCAGGATCAATACCACCAGATTTCGTTAGAGAGATAGTTGATGTAAGTGAAATAGTATCTTTAATAGAAAGCTATTTACCCTTAAAGAAAAAAGGAAAGGATCATTGGGGGATATGCCCTTTCTGCGATGATGGTAATAACCCTTCTTTTAGTGTTAGTGAACAAAAGCAATTCTATTACTGTTTTAAATGTAGAGAGACCGGAAATGCAATAAGTTTTTTACAAGCGCATCAAGGATTTAATTTTGTAGAGTCAGTAGAAGCGCTTGCGTCAAGAGCAGGCTTGGAAGTTCCTTATGAGAATGCAACAAATCATAGAGATGAAAGAGAACCAATATTTAAAGCCCTTGAAGCTTCTGCTTCTTTTTATGAATCGATACTAGCAAACAGGAATGATGCTCAGCATGTTAGAAATTATTTAAAAGAGGAAAGAAAGATTTCAGGAGATACATGTAGAAGATATGCAATAGGTTATGCTCCTAACTCTTGGAATGCTTTAAGTGAAGAGCTTAAGAAACAGAATTTTGATGAAACTGTTTTAATTAAAGCCGGTCTGGTCAAGAAGAATAAAGATGGCGGGTTATATGATGTTTTTAGAGACAGACTTATTTTTCCAATAAGAGATCGAAAGGGAAGAGTTGTTGGGTTCGGAGGCCGTGTTATGAACTCAGACGACCAACCGAAATATTTAAATACAGGAGACACGCCTGTGTTTCAAAAAGGGAAAGAGTTATATGGTTTGTATGAGACATTAGAGAATCGAAGAGATCTTAAAGATATTTATGTTGTTGAAGGGTATATGGACGCAGTGGCGATGTCGGAAAATAATATAAATAATGCCGTTGCTACATTAGGTATAGCTACGAATAGATTCCATGTTCAAAAATTACTGCAATTAGTAAATGAGATTATTTTCTGTTTCGATGGAGATGATGCTGGAAGAGGAGCGGCTTGGGGCGCACTAAAGAATGTTTTACCTGTAGTAGGAGACGGCACCGAGATCCGTTTTTTATTTTTACCTGAAGGCGAAGATCCTGCCAGTTTGCTTGAGAAAGAATCAAAAAAATTATTTATAGATAGATCAAAAGATTCTTTACTGCTGTCTCAATACTTCATTCAACGATTAGCGGAAGCAGTTGGTGTTACTTCTTTAGAAAAAAAAGCTTCATTGGCTTCTAGAGCAATGCAATTGCTTATGTCTATGCCGGAAAGCTCTATTAAAAAGTTATTAGAAGAAGAAGTTTCTAAAGTAACTGGCCTCAAAAAAGAGGACATACAAACTCACAAAGTTGTTAAGACTTATAAAAAAAGAAGGTCTGCGCCTTCCCTTGAAGATATTCACAATGAACAACAAGAAAGGGTGTTTGAGCAGTCAGGGCTAGGCTCAAAGGCCCTTTCTGCCCTTATATTTTATCCTAGTCTTGTTAGCGAGCTTGAGGATATGGCGTGGTTAAAAGAATTAAATCAACCTGAAACAAACTTATTAATTGAAGTGGCTGAATTCTTTTTGTTAAATCCGAACAGTACAATTACCGATCTCTTAAGCTCACTAAGGTCTGATTCTTCTTCGTTTATTGGTACTTTATTAGCAACTACGCCAACTTTAGAAGAAAAAAATTCTTTACTTTATTTTAGAGATTGTTTAAACCTCCTAAGAAAATCAAATCCCAAGGCCAGGATACATGATTTAAAATCAATTTTATCAGCAGGTAAATTAAATGAAGATGAAACTTTTGAGCTGCAACAGCACCTATTATCTAGCTTAGAGAGCTTACAAGAAGAGGACAGGATCTTGTTAAGGAACCTTAGTAAGGCCAATAGGAACATATAACTTTATAAAAATTACTCATAATATAGAGCGCTTAGGTCTAAAAACTAATATAATGCCCGACCTTTTGAATTTGATATGGTAAAAAAATCTAAAAAAATAGCTGTTGAAGAAAAAGCAATAGAAGCTTCCTCGGATCAGGACGAAAAGTCTATAAGTGAAGAAGACCTAGAAACATCAGGTCTTAGTGATCTTCTTGATAAAGGAAAAGATCAAGGCTTCTTAACTTATCAAGACATTAACTCAATGTTACCAGAGGATATCTCTGATCCCGATCAGGTTGAAGAGACTATTCAGATGTTAATTGATATTGGTATTGAAGTTATAGAATCGGTTCAAGGAGCAGGAGAAGATAATTCTGACGCAGCTCCTGAGACTATTGCAGATACTAGGACAACCTTAACAACAGTTGAATCTGAAGTAGGCAGAACAACTGATCCAGTCCGACTCTATATGAGAGAAATGGGAACCGTTGACCTTCTGACCCGCGAAGGTGAAATTGCCATTGCTAAAAGAATCGAAGAGGGTGCTAGAGAGTTGTTATTTGCATGCTGTTTTTATCCTGGAATAGTGGATCGAATACTAGATGATTATCAATTAGTGGTTGCTGAAGATAAGAGGCTTTCTGAAGTCATGGTTGGTTTTATGGACATTGAGGAAGGAATACCCCCTCCTGCAATGGCTCAGAAAAAAGAAAAAGAAGACTCTGACGAAGAGGAGCAGACAGGACCAGATCCAATCGAAGTTAAAAAAAGATTTAGTGCTCTCAAAAGACAGTTCAATAAAGCTGAGAAAGCTTGTGTAAAATCAAGAAGATCTAAGACTGCCCTTGTTGAACAAGAAAAATTGGGTGAAATATTTAAGTTCTTAAAACTATCGCCTACTCAGTTCGAAAAAATTGCTAACCCTGCAAGAGATTCTTTAGAAATAATAAGAGAGTGCGAAAAGTTCATCTTTACTATCTTGGTGAAGAGAGGAAAAATGCCTCGCAAGGAATTCACTAATAGCTTTTCAGGCAATGAATCAGATAGTTCGTGGTCTGAGACTATCGCTAGATCAAGGAAACCTTGGGCGGCAGCCACAAAAGAAAACTTACCTGAGATAGTTCGTCTGCAAAATAAATTAGCCAAACTTGAAAGAATAGTGGAACTTGATGTTTCTGAAATTAAAGATATCAATAGAAAAATGTCTATTGGTGAAGCAAAAATAAGAAGAGCAAAAAAAGACATGGTTGAAGCCAATCTAAGATTGGTAATTTCCATTGCTAAGAAGTATACCAACCGAGGTTTACACTTCTTGGATCTTATTCAAGAAGGGAATATAGGGCTAATGAAAGCTGTTGATAAATTTGAATATAGAAGAGGTTATAAGTTTTCTACTTATGCAACTTGGTGGATCAGACAAGCCATCACTAGATCTATTGCTGATCAAGCTAGGACTATTCGTATCCCGGTGCATATGATAGAAACTATCAATAAGCTAAATAGGGTTTCGAGGCAAATGGTGCAAGAAATGGGTAGAGAGCCTACCCCTGAGGAATTAGGGATTAGAATGGAATTGCCTGAAGATAAGGTAAGGCGTGTTTTAAAGATTGCTAAAGAGCCAATTTCCACTGAAACTCCAATAGGGGATGAGGAAGACACTACTTTAGGTGATTTTATAGAAGATACTTCCATAAGTTCTCCTGATGAAAATGCTACTATGGATAATCTAACTAATGCAACGGATGATATTCTTGGTAGCCTAACTGCTCGAGAAGCCAAAGTACTAAGAATGAGATTTGGAATAGGTATGAATACTGACCATACCCTTGAAGAGGTTGGAAAGCAGTTTGATGTTACCAGAGAAAGAATTAGACAGATAGAAGCAAAAGCTTTAAGAAAACTAAGGCATCCAACTCGTTCTTCTCATCTCAAGGGTTTTTTAGACGAATAAGTTATTGCTAGCAGAACCTAGTCATTGTTTAATTAGTTTTATAGGGCCTGTAGCTCAGTTGGTTAGAGCAGTGGACTCATAATCCATTGGTCGGAGGTTCGAGTCCTCCCGGGCCCACCAGATTCTTAATGTTTTATATATTCGCAGCCATTTTATTAAGTATCGCTTTGTGGAGTGGACATGCTGCTATAGCATTATTATTAGGAATTTCTTTAACTTACGTTCCTAAATTTCCTTCTGATTTTTTTACCAAGAGAATAGGTTCCAAACTCCTCCAGACAGGAATAGTTTTTTTAGGAGGAAGCATCAGCCTACCCACTGTCGTAGAATTAAACGGCACCTATCTGCCTTGGATTTCCTTGTTTGTTATCACGACCTTCTTAGTCGCTATATTTTTAGGGAAATTGCTAGGTGTTGAAAAGAAACAAGCTTATTTGCTTGCTTCAGGAACTGCTATATGTGGCGGTACTGCTATGGCAGCTGTAGCCCCTTCAATTAAAGCTAAACCGGAAGATCTAACAACAACCTTAAGTATAGTTTTTTTACTTAATGCCGTTGCTGTAATCACCTTCCCTTTAATAGGTGACTGGTTCAACTTAAGCCAAGAACAATTTGGTACTTGGGCAGCACTTGCAATTCATGATACAGCTTCGGTTGTAGGAGCAGCTTCAGTAGTTGGATTTGATGCAGTGGAAGTAGCAGCGACACTAAAGTTAGCAAGAACGTTATGGATAGTTCCTTTGGTACTTTTATCAGCTTGGTATTTTAAATCAGAAAAGCAAGGATCTGCTTTTCCTCTATTCATTATATTCTTTGTTTTTGCGGTGATCTTAAACACAATAATGAGTCCTCCGGAAGAAGTTTTGTATTTTTTGAAAATGGTTAATAAAACATTCCTTTTGGCGGGTTTGTTCTGCATAGGCACGCAAATTGATAAAGATTCTTTGAAGAGCATAACAATTAAACCTCTTCTCCTCGCGCTGGGCATTTGGTGCACCGTAATTCCTGTTTCTTTGTGGGCTGTACTGTCTATATAGAAACAATGACTTCAAAGAAATTTGTAGTCAGGTGTATAGGAAGTTTTAATTTTATTCTTTAGTGTTTTTCCGAGCACTTCTTACGGTGTAATCTTTAGATAACTCTTCCGGAGTTGAGGCAGCTGATAGCTCCCTAACTCGTTGATAGTTTCCTTCATCGTAAGCAACCCTAAATTGTTGAATGGCTCCCCATTTGTCACCAATTCTTCCACTTGCTCCTAAACCAAATCCTTCGATAGTACTGCCGTAAGTTAACGCCTGAAGACCTATCCTATGAAGTAGTTTTGGAGAGGCGTTCTTGAGTATTTCAGGAGCTACAGAAATGACCCAATTTTCTTGTGTTCTCATCCAAGATTTTACATTACTCATCGTCGCAACAAATCTTGGCTTATTGGATTTGTTCACAGCAGTTCCGTGCAGTAATCTGCCATCAAATAGCATTATTGTTCCAGCTTTCGCTTCTAAATTAATAGCAGGAGGAAGTTCACCAATCTGACCATCGCTCCCTGCTTCTATCATTATCCTGTGACTTCCTGGTATAACCAGAGTGCCACCATTTTCTTCATTTATGTCTTGAGGAATATACATGGTGTTCACAAGGGCAGGGGCTTCTTGAGTTATCCAAGGAGATAAAGGTCCTTGGTCCATGTGCAATCCTTGCGGGTATCCTCCAGGATCAGCTCCGTTTGCAAGAAAACTATGGCAAATCCAGCCTTTGCCAAGAGATTCGTTGAGGAGTTGCTCAATTAAAGGACCGGCTTGAACAGCCTCGGGATTTTGTTCAATGCATTGTGCAAACACTTCGCCTTTATTAATCAAAGTATTAACGTACTGGCCTGACGGAGTAATGTTTTCTATTTTCGCTAATTTTTCTCCTTCTGCTTGTTCAAGCAATCTATTTAGAAATCTACTCGTTTGCTCCTTTGACATGGCATCTTCTATTAAAGCGAAACCCCACTCCAGAAAGTCTTCCCTTATTTGATTAATATCTTTTGATGGTTTTGGCAGCTTAAAGTCTTTCCAATATTGATGTTTGCGACCGACCGTTGTGTCCCAATAGTGATCTCCCCATTCCAAGGGTTTTTTTATATCTGGTGGTAGCATCCAAGGATTATTCTTAAAGATAGATTGATAAGGCTCCTTAGAATGTAAGAAATCATAAAACAGATGATTCTCATTACTTGAGTTTTGATCTATATAGCCCTGTGTAAACTCTTTAATTTTTTTCATTAAACTTACAATTTAATTTATTAATACTATAGCCCAACCTGCAAAGTTATTTAAATTTAAAATTTATAAATTGTGATCTTCATCTCTTAAGATGATATAAATAGTTCTGTTTTGATTTTTAAGAGGAGAAGCCTGTGAGAAATATAATTTTAATAATACTAGTGTCTATATTTTCCTTGAGCGTTAATGCCGTTGGAAAACCAGCCCCTATGGACGATGAAGAGTTTAATAAGTTGCTTGAAGATATATCTAACTGGGGCAGATGGGGAGCCGAAGACCAGCTGGGTACTCTTAATACAATTACACCCAGAAAAAGAGTAAAAGCTTCTAGGCTTGTTAAGAAAGGAATATCCGTTTCTTTAGCGTTAGAACTCAATAAAATTCAAGATATGGTTAATCAAAAACCATTTGAGCACGAAGTTTTTGTTTTTGGAGGTGAAGAAGCTTTTGAAGGAATGGAAATGGGATTAACTCAAGCAGCTGGCGATGTATTTAAAATAGATTACCACGGATTTGGGCATTCTCATTTAGACGGAATTAATCACTTTGCCGTAAAAGGAAAAATGTATAACGATTTTCCTTTTGATCCTAATGTTCCTAATGGTTTCAGTAATTTAGGAATTGAAAATATTGGTAAAGAGGGAATTTTTACTAGAGGAGTATTGATAGACTTTCCTAAATTTTTGGGCAAAGATTATCTTAAACCTGGCCAAGCTATAACAATAGAAGATTTAGAAGCTTGGGAAAAATCTTCAAGGGTAAAGATTTCTTCAGGAGATGTAATACTTATTAGGACTGGACGTTGGAAACAGGTTGAAATGGATGGCTTATGGAATTTTATTGAAGAAGCTGCAGGTATGCACGCCTCAGTGGCTACTTGGCTAAAAGATAGAGATGTTGCAGCAATAGGTTGTGATGGAGTATCAGATGTTATGCCTTCAGCTGTTGCAGGTAGGCTCAACCCACTTCACGAATTAGTCTTGGTGGGTTTAGGCATGCCGATTTTTGATAATCTTGATTTAGAAGAATTGGCACGAGTTGCAAACCAAGAAAAAAGAAATACTTTTCTTTTTGTAGCAGCCCCCATGAGAGTGAAAGGAGCTACGGGAAGTCCTTTAAACCCTATAGCAGTTTTTTAGAAGACGTTATTTTTTTTATAAAGGTTACTTCCTCTTCGTCATAAGGAGATCCGTCTGCCCTAAGGATGTCATGGAACCAGATTTCAGGCTCTGGGATAATTTCACCTTCTTGAAGGATATCTCCATTCTCTTTTTTCTTATGAAGATCTAATATAGTTGCCCATCCAAAATGTGTTTGACTCTTTCCAGCAACCAAGCCCCAGTTATAACAACCAACACTTTTATTTTTGAAAATAGGCATACTGAATTGGAATGTAGTTCCAAATTCTCTTGCCATGTACTCGGTGCATATAACAGGCCTTCCTATTTTTTGGAGTTTAACTATAGTTTCTTCTAGCTTCTGTGATTCATAAGTATGAAAGGTTATAACGTCTGAACTCTTAGCATTAAGTTCTATAATCTTTTCCCCAACAGATCCGTCCATACAAGCAGTGAGCGGCTGAGAAGGTCTTATTGAGTGGGCCCATTCCCAGGTCAATTTTAGAAGTGTTAAAGATTTTTCTCCAACTCCAAATTGACCAGGTTCGTTATACAAATCCCACATTAAGATCCGCTCGTCTGTTTTGTATTTTTCTAGAATTCCTTTAACAAAACCCTCCAGCCTTAAGAGTTCTTCTTTCGAGATAGTTTTATCATGAATTGCATGAACCAGTGCCATGCCTGGGCTCTGTTTCCAACCTGAGTTATGCACCCCTGTAACCGGTAATGGTTGTCGTCCTTTTTTTGGAAAGGGCCTGTGGCAATCATCAAATAAAACTAAAATAGGTCTGATTGAGTGGAGAGTGCAAATATCTAAAAAAGCATCCAATTTATTAAAAAGATTATTTGGTTCATCCCACAATAAATCATGCAAATAGACTCTTAGGCTATTAAAGCCAAGGTCCTTTGCCCATCCTATTTCTTTATTTAATATATCAAGATCAAATGTTTCTGCTTGAAACATTTCAAGTTGATTAATTGCCGAGCTGGGTAAGAAATTACACCCCACAAGCCAGGGTTGATCTTGATACCATGAATTAGCCTTCTCTTCGGTCCATTGAGTCATATTAGTAAGAGTATCAGAAAATTTAGATTTGTATAAAGTAAGCTTATAGGTCTATAGTTTTAAGTCACAAATTTTTTAAATATGAACAAAATAATTTTAATTTATTTAGCCGTCCTATTATTTTTATTCAATGGGAGCCTTTTTAGTGAATCCAATTTCTTGCCTTTTACAGGCGAAAAGAAACTAACACACCAAGAACTAGAGCGTTCTTATTTTTTGCACGTACCTGAAGACCTTCAAGAAAATGCACCTCTCGTAGTTGTTATACATGGGTATACCGGCACTGCAGAAGGTATTATGAAATATTCGAGAATGAATGACTTGGCCGATGAAAATGGCTTTGTGGTTGTATATCCTCAAGGAACAGTAGATTCGCAAGAAAACACCTTCTTTAATGTTGGGTATTCTTTTAACGCAAGTTCAAAAGTTGATGATGTTGCCTACATTCGCGCCTTGGTTATCCATTTACAAAGTACTTACCAGACTAGCACTGAAAAGACTTTTGCTACGGGTATGTCTAATGGCGGAGATATGAGCTACCTTTTGGCATGCACTTCTTCTGATTTATTCAGAGCCGTTGCACCAGTTGCGGGAGTTATGATGAAAGAGACTCTTGAATCATGCAATCCACAAAGACCAATTCCCATTTTCGAGATACACGGTACAGAAGATAAAATATCGGTTTTTGAAGGGGACATGGAAGATCAAGACGGATGGGGAGCTTATTATGACTTACCTTCTACCATTGATTTTTGGGTCACAGAAAACAAGTTGAATCACAAAGAATCCATTCAACTACCTGATAAAGATCGGGGCGACGGTAGTATTATTATTTTTGATCGTTACTTTTCAGAGGATAGTGTAAATGAAGTTTGGTTTTATAAAGTAAAAGGTGGAACCCATACTTGGCCGGGCTGGGAAACAGATATTCGCTGGTGGAAGAATCCTTTAATTTGGTACTATTTACGAACAGGGAATAATGATATTGATACGGCTCAAGAAGTATGGTCTTTTTTTAGAAAATATATTTCTGAAGAGTAGAAACTTACTCTTTCTCCTTTAAGCATTTAGACATACCCCTTATAAAAATTCCACTTCTCGCATTTTCACATTGTTCTCTGAGTCTAAAAGGCTGAAGATATTGATACCAACCACAATCTATACAAGGTTTAACGTATAAATAATAACCTTTTGCTGATAGTTGCTCAGGGTTTATTAGAAGGAGTACAAATACTAATGGCACAAATCTCTTCATTTGTTTAATTAGAACTATTTTTTGGTTTTAATTCCTTTATGCGATTAGGTTCTATATCAATGAGATGATCCATAGAGCTTTCTATCCTTCCATAGGCATTCCAGACTTTAAATCCTAATCTTGATTTAAGTTTTTCTGAACAAGATTCCCATAAATCTCTATCTAAACCCAATGTCTGATTTTCTTGTTGTCTGAATTGTGGTGAACAAAAAGTAGTTAACACCCCCAATCTATCTGAATTACCGGTATTTGCTCCTGTCCCATGCCATAGTCTGCCATCAAAAACCATTAAAGTGCCTGCTTCTGCTTCAGCATTTAAAATAGGGTAAATACTTTGATCCTCTTGATTAGGATGTGCCCCAGTTAAATGAGAACCTGCTACTACCTCGGTTGCCCCATTACTTTTAACAAAGTCGGAGAGCATCCACATGCAATTTGCGACTACAGGAGGAGAAATACCTAAGGATTGATCCGGTTCAACAAAAGAAGCGGCTGCAGATCTTTTAATTTCAGATGGACGAAGGTAGCCTTCTTGAGGTCTTATTGGTTGTGGCATCCACCACTGATCCGTATGAAGTCCCATTCTCACTCCACCAGGTTTGGCTATATTGGCTGAATGGGTAGAAAGAATAAATTCTTGCCCAAGTATGTGACCAACTAATTCATCAACCAAAGGATGAACAACCATGTCTCTAAAGCATTCTCCTTTATTAGCGAGCATCCACAATCTCTGATTAACCCCACCGTTTTTTTTACTGAAGGAAGATTTATCTATTTTATCGCCCGTCATTTTTATTGTTTGGTCAGGACCTCCATCCCTAAAAGATAAACCCATTTCTTCTTCAGCAGCAGCTTGCTCTAGAAGTCTTTCTTTCGATTTTTTAAAGAATTCACCGGTTATGGCTTTTTCTATAAGACAAAAGCCAAACTTACTTAAGTCTTTTTTCCCCTGCGCTACATCCTTTGTAGGATTTGGACCGTAATCTAAAATCATATATCAAGATGTTATCATAGAAAAAAATAAGTTTTATACTATTCAAGATGTTATCATAGAAAAAAATAAGTTTTATACTATTGAATAAATGAAAGAATCAGAAATAAAAAGCCTAGTTCCTTTAGATTATCCTCCTTTAACGGATGATTTAGAATTAGCCAAACAACACCTAGATCAATACGGCATAGCGCTGATAAAAGATGTTATCTCTCAAAAAGAGGTCTGCGATATAAAACAAAGGTTAGAAGAGCAGTTCTATGGAGAAGAGAAGCATAAAGTTGGTTCTAAAGTTAGAGGAGATGAGCGTTACGGTGTTGATATTCACGAAGATCAGAAGGTAAGTAGGCTGGTATGGAATTTAATTAATAAAGGGGATTGTTTTTTACAATTTATAGACCACCCTAAGATTTTTCCTTTAATACAACACATAATAGGGGATAAGGTTATCCTTTGCTCAATGGGTGCCCACATGAATGGTAGCGGCAATGAAAAAATGCCTTTGCATCAAGATCAATGGCCTTTAGTACCCCATCCAATGAATTTTGATTTTATGGCTAATTCAATGGTACTTATATCTGATAATTCTCCTGAGAATGGAGGAACAAGATTAATTCCCGGATCTCACAAATGGCCATTAATTGAATACGCGACAGCTAACTCAGAAGCGATTCAAAATATGGCAAAATCAATTAGCGCTCCGAGCGGAACTGCGATTGTTTGGTCGGGCAGGGTGTGGCATGGAAATGGTTTGAATAGATCAGGTCGTATTAGAAGTAATATTTCTACTGCTTTTCTACAGCCATGGGTAAGACCTCAAGAGAATCATCAGTACAGCATACGAAAGGAAGTTCTAAAAAAAATTACTCCTAAGCAAAGATCCATATTAGGATTTTCATCTTTTGGGACTTTGGGAGGTCACGACGGGTCGAGTGTATCGCCGGCTGATTTTGATCGTGAAAGTGAATCAATAGGGATGTTAAAGCCCTGATATGAGTCTTGTTCGTACTAAAGATATTTCCATTTATTATGAAAAGAGTTCAAAGAAAAAAAACGGCCCCCTCTTGTATATAAGTGGGAGCGGCGGCGATCTAAGGAATAAACCAAACCATTTTGATTCACCCCTTGCCGATTATTTTGAAGTGATCGGATATGATCAAAGAGGTTTAGGTCAGACATCCAAACCTGAAGGAATTTACACGATGC
>Ga0209089_10000503_pt1 | contig 35994 bp, 33 predicted proteins | sample ArcticOcean_MG_C_FD_187431 | JGI IMG/M metagenome (GOLD analysis project Ga0209089, IMG submission 187431) | Marine microbial communities from western Arctic Ocean - ArcticOcean_MG_CB2_150 (SPAdes) (version 2) | ecosystem: Environmental > Aquatic > Marine > Oceanic | place: Arctic Ocean: Canada...
GACGATCGCCGATGGGAAGTGTCAGTAGTTCCAGATGCGCCATATCCTGAAATGGATACGACTTAATCCGCGGGCGACCATAGATGATGACAAGAGAGTCGCGGTAGATTAGGTATTGCTTGGGGTTGGTGAGCCAACTATAAATGGCAACGCCAATACCAACCACAAAGAGCGGTGGTTGACCCAGAATGCCGATTACGGCGACGACCAGAGCGAAGATAAAGGTCAGGTTTAGCTTGGTCCGGTGGTTATCCCAGTGAAGGGGTTCTTCTTGTGTCTGTTGCATATCGCGGTATCTTATCACATCACTTCAGACTGGGAATCGACTTTTTGGGAGCGATGCTTCCTAGACTCCGGTGCCGCAAGAGAAGCAAAATTTAGCGTCCAGTTCCATTTTCAAACCGCAATTAGAACAGAACTTGGCTGTTTCTTCAAAGTCGGAGGTTTTTGAGCCGCAGGCCCGGCAAACATTCGCTTCTGGCTCCAACGCGGAAGAACAAACAGCACAAACCTGAGACCCCGAGGTGGAGCTTCTTGCCCCACCCATGCCATCACCGGTACCAGCAAAATATGGGTCATCAAATGGCTGCAGCGGGTCTGGACCGTATTTGTTCGGGCCCTTTACCCCGGGGTTGATATGCCAGTAGAGCAACGGGAAAATTATCCCGATAACCGTAAAGGCGATCAATAGCCACCATCCAGATCGGCCAACGTCGTGCAGGCGTCGGACGGCCACCGATATTCCGGGAACAAACAAGAACAGAGAGCTAATGGTGTCCAGGATTGCCGCGCCTCCAAACAACACCGCATCCGAACTAGTCATGACCACAGAGATTAGCAATGCAAAAAGGGTCCACCACCAGTATTCAGACCGGCTGGACCTAGTCCTTACATCAAAATACCTTCGGAACCCAGAGGATATTGACTGAGTGAACGTCATCTACCGATGTTATCTCCAAAATGGCAATCCATACCAATGATAATGGCATCCAGAACATTGTTCCACTACACGCTTGGCCGTTCATCCCGATTTCAAGCATCCGAGATGGAATTAACCCTTTAGAAAAACTCGCCAGGCATAAGAGCTTGAATCACCCCTAGAGTAAAACGCGCCAGGCGTGGTAACATCGGGGCACTTTTTGACTGGCCTGACAAGTCACAGGATTAAACGGCAGGCCCACCAGAGGAGATGCGATGAAAGTCGGCGTTAACGTGGCCGTGAACAGCAATACGGGCGACATTGGGGCCTTTGCCAAGAAGGCTGAGGACCTGGGATTTGAGTCCCTCTGGATGGCCGAGCATCCCATCATCCCGGTTGCGACCAATTCCAAGTACGGAGGCACACCCGATGGCAGCATCCCACCGGCAATGAGCGACATGGCCGACCCGTTCATCAGCCTGGCCATCGCCTCCGGCACCACCAGCAAGATCATGCTGGGCACAAGCATCTGCCTGATTCCGGAGCACAACCCCTTGGTCCAAGCCAAACAGATCGCCGCGCTGGACTTCCACTCGGGAGGCCGGTTCATATTTGGCATCGGCACCGGCTGGCTGCGTGAAGAGACCGAGATCATGGGCGGCGACTTTGACCACCGCTGGACTCAGGCCAAAGAGGCCATCGAGGCCATGAAAGAGTTGTGGACCAAGGATGAGGCCGAATACCACGGCCATTACTACGACTTCCCACCCGTGCGAGTCTTTCCCAAACCGATTCAAAGGCCCCATCCGCCGGTTTTCTTGGGCGGAGCGGCCACCAACGTGTTCAAGCGGGTGGTCAACTACGGCGACGGCTGGATGCCAGTGCGGGCCACGCCGGATAGCGTCAGAGCGGGCCGTGCGGCCCTAGACGAACTGGCCGACGCCGCCGGACGCGACCCAAACAGCATCCAGATTCTGATTTACGGTGCGTCTTCTCGGGACGAAATCAAACAAATGGAAGATGCCGGGGCCAACATGGCAACTGTCCGTCTGCCATCAACCGACCCGGATAAAGTCATGGACGGCCTAGAAAAACTGGCCGAGGAGATGCTCGGGTAATACCAAGCGAATTACCCAGCGAATTACCATGCGAATAGACGTTCACACCCACATATCGCCCGACCGCATTGCCGCGCCGGTTCTGGAAGGCATGACCGAGACCTTTGGCTATCCAGCCGTGGGTATCAACACAATCGACGGCATCAAATCGCACATGAAAGCATCCGGCGTGGACAAGTCGGTGGTGCTGGGTGTGGTAGACCGTGTTTCGCACGTAAAGGTCGCCAACGATTGGCTCATATCCATCCAAGACGACATGCTGGTGCCCTTCGGAGCCATCCACCCGGAAATGGATGACATGCCTGGGGAAGTGCGTCGTCTCCGCGATGCCGGCATCAAGGGCGTGAAATTGCACCCCATGATGAACCAGTTCTTCCCCGACGACCCAAAGATGTTCCCCCTGTACGAGGAGCTGGGCGAAGACATGGTTCTGGAGATACACTCGGGCCGGTTCAACCACACCAAACCGGGAGAGACGGTCTATTCGCCGCCAGACCGGGTGATGAACATGATCCGACGATTCCCGAAGATGAAGGTGATTGCCCTGCACCTGGGCGGCTTCTACATGCTTGACGAGGCTGAGCGAGAACTGATTGGCAAAAGCAACGTTCTCATCGACACCACTTGGCCGCCGGCGTTGAAGGAGCTGGGCTCCGACACCCTAGCGAACATCGTCAACAAACACGGCGCGGACAAGGTCTGCTTCGGCACCGACTTCCCGCTGTCCGACATGGCCAAAGACGCTGAGTTCATTGAGAGTCTGCCCATCCCCGATGCCGCCAAAGAGCGCATGCTAGGCGAGAATTTCCGGGAGCTGGTCGGGCTGTAACCAGACCCCAATAGCAGTAGGGGCGGGTTTATTCGCCCTGCCTCTCTAAAACTCTGTGCATCGTCCGTAGGACGAACCCAATAGCTGCGCCATCAACAGGAGCCAATATGCCCGCCAAACTAGACGCCTGGTTGGAACTGACCGTTGAGGAGGCCATCGACCCCAGTCTGCCCATCTGCGACCCGCACCACCACCTCTGGGACAAGCCTCAGGATCGGTACATGATAGACGAAGTGACTTCGGACCTGGGTTCTGGACACAACGTGGTGCAGACATTGTTCGTGGAAGTTGATGCAATGTACCGGGCGTCGGGTCCGACCGAGATGAAACCTGTTGGCGAGGTCGAGTGGGTCAATGGCATCGGCGCACAGAGCGACAGCGGCGCTTACGGCCCGACTAGGGTAGCAGCAGGTATCATTGGCTACGCAGACCTGAACCTGGGCGCGGTAGTGAAGCCGGTGTTAGAAGCCATTGAGACTGCCAGCGGTGGCCGATTCCGAAGCGTGCGCCACACCTGCAGTTGGGACGAGTTTGAACCGCTGCGTTCCCACCGTTCCGGCTACCCCGGGATGATGGCTAGCGCCAAATTCAAAGAGGGATTCGGCGTGCTAACGGGGATGGGCTACGGCTTTGACGCCCTGGTCTACCACCCGCAGATATTGGAGCTGGCAGAACTGGCAGACGCCTTCCCCAACGCCACTTTCATCCTGAACCACATCGGACGTCCCTTGGGTATTGGCCCCTACGCCGGTCACCGGGACGAGGTGTTTGAAGTCTGGAAGAAGGACATAACCACCCTGGCGGAACGGCCCAACATTGTGGTCAAAGTTGGTGGGCTAGGCAACCGGGTCAGCGGCTTTGACTGGGACACCAGACCGTTTCCACCATCTTCAACGGAACTGGCCAAGACCACTGGACCCTATTACCTGCACGCCATTGAGACATTTGGGCCGGAACGCTGCATGTTTGAGAGCAATTTCCCAGTGGACAAGAATTCCTATTCCTACGCGGTCATCTGGAATTCCTTCAAGCGCATGACGCGTGACTTCTCCGACGCCGAGAAGGCGCTGCTGTTCCACGACACCGCTGCCAAGTCCTACAAACTGCCGCTGTTGTCTGAGCTATAGCCTAGAAGGGCCGCGCGGGGTAACTCCGACGGTAGACACCCGGTGATCCCGCTGCATGGCCGTAGCTGCCGCCAATATATTCGTGCATTGTGTCAATCGCATGGGCATCCACCCAGGCTTGGGATTCAGGCACGTTTTCGTGCTCGAATTCGTACATTGTCAGATATTTTGGCTGTCCTTCAATAACATGGTAGCGGCGTACAAAGGAGCAGCTAGGAATGGTCAGATTCCTTGGCGTGCGATTGTTATCGTAGTAGTCGTTGTACTTGGCCTCTATCTCGGCGGGCACGTCCATCCGCCCGATCTGTAGCGCCGGAGCCATCCCTCTTCCCGTGGTGTCCTGATCTATTTCATTGGGGTATATCTGAGTGCAGAGGCTACGGACCGTGCCGCGGCCAAGCACGGTGGGCGCCAAGCGTTTGGTCTTCTCCGACGGGTTCTGAATCACTTCTTTGAAAGCATCGGTCTTGGTCACCGCCACCGACTCCAGTTCGTAGATGACCAAATAGCGTGGCCCGCCCTTCACGGCCTGGTAGCGACCTGCGTCCAAGAACCCCGGCACCTTCAGCCATTCGGCTATATGTTCTTCTTCGTACCAGGCGTTGAATTCGGCGTCGTATTCCGAATCTACGTCTGTGAAAAGCATTAATAAGGCCGAGCCTTTCTTTTCAACCATCTACAATTCCCTTCGACTCTAATTCGAGGTTTCGAGTACCAACGTAGCGAAGCGCATGAATATACCGCCCCTGGGCTCGGCCAGCGGCCCATTGGCCACCAGACAAGCAATAACATATTTGCTGCCGGGGACCGCGCTGGCGCTTAGTTCTATTCGATGGGGAGCGTTAATCCCGACAATTACGCCGGTACTCCGGTCGATCTGCCCGTTGACCCAGACCTCACCATAGTTATCCACGTTGGTCTCAAACCACAACCGGGCCCCTTCCACTGCCATGCCATTGGTCTCATGGGGTAGTTCCACGGTTATCCGATACCAGGCAAAGGTGAAACCTTCAGAGAGGCTCTCTCGAATATTCGCGCAGACCGGCCAACTAGAGTCGTCGAAGTCAGCCGTTCGGGGCGGGCTGGCCAACAGACGTGCTGTCAGGCCCTCGTTGGGTTCTCCGGGCACAAATCCTTCACCGACACGCCATTCTCCTGCCACTTTCTGTCGGTCATCGGCGTCGTTCAGATCCATTGCTACTCTTGGCATCGTGTATCTCCTAACCCCCGTTTCGAATGAAGTCTGCTATGCGCTCACCAATCATCATGGTGGTGACGTTGGTGTTGGCACGGATGCAGTTGGGCATCACCGACGCGTCGGCGATGCGCAGGTTTTCAATACCGTGGACGCGGCCGTGCTGGTCAACCACCGCCATCCCATCTGAAGACGGGCCCATCTTGCAGGTGCCGGATATGTGCTGGCCGGTGGTGACATCCCTGGCGCAGAACGCGTCCAGAGCATCGTCCGAAGACAGCTCTTCTTCGGTGGGTTCGATCCGATACTCGACTATGTCTCTGAACCCTTCACCTTCGCCGATGCTGACACACGTACGCACCATCTCCCGCATCCTCTGTTTGTCGAACGGGTCCTCCAGATAGTGATATTCCAGAGACGGCTGCTCGTTAGGGTCAGTAGATGTAAGTTTCAATTCCCCGGAGCCCATGGCCAGGTCTAGCACGCCCAGCATGCGAACGCCTAGGGGTTCCATGCGGTCGCCACCCCGGTCAATACGCTCCGTGGCGTAGGACTGCATCAGGATCATCAAGTCATTGCGGTATTCCGAACCATCGGCGGTCCAGCGCAGGCCCATCTGCACCCTCGGCGCAAAGCCGTCCAGAGAAAAGTCTGCTTTGGTCTTGAAGGTCACGTAGATCATGGGATGGTCTCGCAGATTTTGTCCCACACCGGGCAAGTCCTGCACCACTGGCAGACCCATCTCGTTGAGGTGGGCGGCGGGGCCAACCCCCGACAGCAGCATGATCTGTGGAGAGCCAATGGCGCCGGAACTGAGGATGATCTGGTCGGCTTCAGCCACAAATACCTCACCGCCAGACTCGACTTCAACGCCAACTGCTTTCTTGCCCTCGAATATTATTCGGCGGGTAGTGCAATTGGGCCTAATCGTCAGATTCAGTCGGTGCCGGGCCGGGTTCAAGTAGCCCAGAGCAGTGCTGAACCGGATACCGTTAGGGTTGTTGAACGGAATCGGGCCAATCCCAGAGGCCTCCGGGTGGTTGTGGTCGGGACTTTCCGGGAAGCCCGCAGATCGGCAGGACGTCTGAAACGCTGCTTGGTCCAGGTTCAACTCATCCTGCTTGAACCGGCGGGCGATTATCGGTCCGTCGCTACTATGAAAATCGTCTTCCGGAAAGTCGGTATCCGTCTCAATCTTCCGAAGATATGAAAGACATTGGGTAAAGCTCCACTCGTCGTTGCCCATGGCAGCCCACGAGTCATAGTCCTCGGGCACGCCGCGCAGAAACACCTGACCGTTGATGGCGCTGGAGCCGCCGGTAACTTTGCCACGGGGGACCATCATCGGCGGCGAGGTTTCCGTGGCCTTGCCCCAGTACTGCCAGTTATGGTCGCTGGTCATGATGTCTGTGGCAGTGGCGTAGCCGAATTTCACCTCGTCGGGCAGTTGCTCAAACTCTGGGTAGTCTGGGCCCGCCTCCAGCAGCAGCACGGAGCGGTTAGAGTCCTCGCTAAGCCGAGAAGCCATGATCGAGCCGGCCGAGCCAGCCCCAACAACTATCACGTCGTACTTCATAAAATCTATCTCCCAAATTCACGCCTGTCAGATATTCACGTCTCACGACGTCGGGCCAAATATTCGCATTAGACGGCGCCAGGCCGCAGCATCGCAGGCCCAGATAATAGTGGCGAGGCAACCCAGCGTCAACTGCCAGCCTATTTGACAAGCAGATGCGCATGATTAGAATGTCAGAAGCCGATTTAAAACGAGGACATAAACATGCTCAAGCACTTTGGCAGCTTGTATGCCGGACACGTGGACCTGGGCGACCTGGGACTAGGGGCAACTGCCCTCAATGACCGTCGCTTTCCAAACGAACATTTGATTACTATCTATGACCGTGTCGAGAAACTGGTCAAAGTTATGGATGACCTTGGCTACCACAGCTTCTGGGCTGCGGAACACCATTTCCAACACGAGGGCAATGAGACTATACCGAACCTGCTGTTGCTGTACGTGCACCTAGCCAACATCACCAAGAACCTGAAATTTGGCTGTGGCTTCAACATCAACACCATGTGGCACCCGCTGCGACTGGCCGAGGACTATGCCACTGCCGATATCCTGACCAATGGGCGGGTCATCTTTGGCGTGGGCCGCGGTTATCACTCCCGCGAGGTCAACACCTTCGGAGTGCCCAGCATCGACATCGATAACGAACTCAACCGTGAGATCTTCGAAGAACAGGTTGAGATCATCATGAAAGCCTTCAACGAGGAATCCTTCTCCCACAAGGGCAAGCACTACACGCTTCCGCCAGAGGTCCCCTACCGGGGATACACCCTGAAGGAGCTCACGTTGGTTCCTCGACCCAAGAACCTTCCAGTCGAGACCTGGCAGCCAATGGTCAGCGCCAGCCAACAGGCCATGGATTTCATGGCCAAGCACGGCATCCAGCCAGTGGTTGGCGGCGGCGCAGTCACGGGCGGTCCGTCCGAAGAAATCATCAAGCGCTGGACCGATACGCTGGTAAACCACGGCTACAAAGACATCCAACTGGGCAGCAGGCTAACCATTGGATTGCCCACGTTCATCGCCGATTCTGAGAAAGAGGCTATTGAGCAGTCACGAAAATACCTGGAAGAGGACATGAAAATGTTTGGGCCTCTGGGCTTCTTCCGGGGCTTCAGTCAAGAGATGCTGGACGCTCTGAACGATCCCAAGCGGGCACCTACCGCCGGGCTGCCCACCATGGAAGATGCCGTAGCGGCGGGTTCCTGGCTCTGTGGAACTTCCGAGCAGATCACGGAAAAGATCATGGATATCCAGGACCGGTACCCCGGTCTGGAGTACATGCACGTGGGCTGCGGCCGCCAGGGCACTCCATTGGAAGTGATGATTGAACAGTTGGAGCGGTTCGGCAAAGAGGTCATGCCCAAGTTCCGCGCCAAAGCGGATTAACCTCATAGGCGATTCAACCCGGACTTCGGGGATGACGCACGCGCGCCGGTTGATTACCCCGTACCCGTTGTTTGATGAAAGTAACTGAAGGAACGTAGATGAACGAGCCGATTGAACCGGATCGTCCAGATGCAGAGGCAAGTCCCGATGGGCCTTCGGAGGGCGAGATCGCTGACATATCGCGTCAATCGCCCAAATCCAGGTGGGCGGCACTAGAAGTGCTGGGGGTCGCCTTACGGCTTGGTCTCACTTCATTCGGCGGCCCCATCGCCCATCTAGGATATTTTCGTGAAGAGTATGTCGTCCAGAGGCGTTGGCTGGACGAGACCAGCTATGCGGACGTGGTGGCTCTATGCCAGTTCTTGCCGGGTCCGGCCAGCAGCCAGGTGGGCATTGCCATTGGTTACATCCGCGCCGGGATGGCGGGAGGGCTGGCAGCTTGGATTGGATTCACCTTGCCATCGGCGTTGGCTCTGGTGATGTTCGCCTACGGAGTGGAGGAGTTCGATGTCATTGACGCTGGCTGGCTGCACGGACTGAAGCTGGCGGCGGTGGCGGTGGTGGCCCAGGCAGTTTGGGGCATGGGTAGGAGTCTTGCGCTGGACCGGGATAGGGCGACCATCGTAATCGTGGCTGCTGTTGCGGCTCTGGCCTGGCAGTCTGCAATCATGCAGGTCTCGATAATCCTGGTATCGGGATTCGTCGGCTGGAAGATCCTCAAGGTGGATGCCGTCCAAAGTAGCAAGGACTCCCTTTCGACGTTCATTCCTAAGTGGATGGGCATCGTTGCGCTGGTGGTCTTCTTCGTGATATTGGCCGGATTACCCTTGGCACGACAATTGGAATCGAGCCAGACTCTGGCAATCTTCGATAGCTTCTTCCGTTCCGGCTCACTGGTTTTTGGTGGTGGTCACGTGGTGCTGCCACTGCTCCAGTCTGAAGTGGTCGGACCCGGATGGATGACCAACGCTGAGTTTGTGGCAGGCTACGGAGCAACACAGGCTGTACCAGGCCCCCTGTTCACCTTCAGCGCTTATCTGGGCGCAGTAATCAGTCCGGGGCCGCAAGGTATCGTCGGCGGCGGGCTGGCTCTGGTCGCGATATTCCTACCCTCGTTCCTGCTGATAACCGGAGTCCTGCCATTTTGGGACCTCTTACGCAGGCGGGACGTCTTTCGACGAGCCTTGAATGGAGTCAACGCCGCAGTAGTCGGACTACTGCTCGCCGCCCTCTACAATCCGGTCTGGACCAGCTCGGTCGAAACGCCCGAGGACTTTGCCTTGGCCATTAGCGCTCTGGGGCTGCTGATGTTTTGGAAGACCCCGCCTTGGATGGTGGTGTCCCTAGCCGCTGGCGGGGGCGCAGCGATCGCCTACACCTGAGTCACTGAGTGAGGCAAATACGCTCTGCGCGGAACCTGGAAATTGAAACGAGGCACAATATAACAGGTTGAATCCATGGAAAAGCCCAAGGTCTCCCCAACATTCTTTCTCTTGTTTCTTGCGTTTAGGGGCATTTCTCACTATGTCATCGGTGCTCATGTTGGGACCACTATTGGTGGAGTTAGCCGGCGAGTTCCATACTTCAGTGGCTGTTGCCGGGCAACTGGCAGGAGCTACCTCCATCGCCTGGGCAATTACGGGGCCATTAATAGGCCCGATTTCCAATTCCTATGGTAGACCGCTAGTGCTCTTCACGGGCGTGATGCTCCTTGGAGTGGGATTCGTAAAGTCGGTCGTAGCCTGGAACTACGGTTCCCTACTGGGGTTCCGGCTACTGACAGGGGTGGCTACAGTGATGGTTTCTCCCACCTCTATCGCGGCGGTGGCCGACATTTTTCCACCGGAAGGCCGAGGCAAGGCCATCGGCTGGATTATGACCGCCTCTGGCATCAGCGCCGCTATAGGGGTAGCTATGGTAGCTCTCTTACTGGATGTAGGTGGTTGGCGCCTACCATTTTTGGTCTTCGGGGGCATGACGTTTGTTTTATGGGCCCTATTGTGGGTTTGGTTCCCCAAAGCCAGAAGCAACCTGGCCAGTCGCTGTCGTTCTTCTCCCATTACCGGGAAGTCGGGTCCAACGCACGGTCTGGTACGTGCTGACCGCCAACGCGCTGTTGCAAATGGCGTTTTTCGGCGTCTTTAGTTACTTGGCCGCCAACTTCATCCAGACCTACGGTATGACCGTGGATGTAACCGTGCTGCCGTTGACCTTGGCCGGACTTGGTGTGATTGCCGTTGGATTAATCGGCGGCCGGATAGCTGACTCCCGTCGCCGATTGAGCCTACTTACCCTTGCTGCCTCACTCGGCGGACTGCTAGCAGTCTTAGTATTCGTTGGTACTGTTTCTCCCTGGCTAACCGTGGCCTTCGCCTTTGGGGTCACGGCGTCGCTGAGGGTATCATCTTCAATTACGCCAACACTGTTATTGGAGTTGACTCATAGCTTTCGGAACACGGCTACTGGGATGTTCGCCGTAAGTAATCAAGTCGGCGTTTTTGGAGGCGCGTCCATCGGGGGAGTCATGCTTGCACTGGGCGGATTCCCGATGGTGGAAATCTTCTGCCTAGACGCGGCAGGAGTGGGTGGTGCGCTGGTTTTACTGAAGGTCCGGAATTCGGCGGACTTCCTAGTGCGCATTGCTCTACAGGAGGCTAATTCTGACTAAAATTTTGAGGATTCTTCAGTGTTTGCACAGAGAGTAATTTGGCCTGGATCTCGAATATCCCCATCCTTTCTTTAACTTACCGGTCAGATCAAGTTACTGGAACTTGGGGAAGACCTTGTCACCGAAGAGGTCCATGGCCCGCATTACATCATCATGAGTGGTGTTTCCGGCCTGGATCATGAGCAGTATCTGGTCTACACCCAGTTTATCGCATCTCTCCAGGACGCGACAGGCAGAGTCGGCGTCGCCGCCAATTACCAGGCCGTCTTGAATTAGGTCCTCATTTGACCTCTTCAGTATGGCTTCCCGGACGCCAGGCCGACTCACCGTCGCCTGTTGGCCTTCATAGTACGCCCCAGTGTGGCTCCCAAAACGCACCTTCTGCATTTCAGCATCATTGTCGCCGGCGTACCATCTGGCGGCCGCACAGGCTTTGTCCCGACCAACTGTGTAATCTTTGTCGATGTTGCCAATCCCAAACGTAGCCACCTGGTGATTGGCAAAGCCGCCAACGGGAGTGCAATCCAATGCGGCCTCACGGTAAGCACGGATGGCCGGCTCAAGCTCAGAAGGTTCCATCCCGGTTAGACCTAGTATTCCTAGTCCTTTACGCGCGGCGTCGGCATAGGTGGCCGGCTGGCTCCCGGCAACCCACAGCGGTGGGTGCGGTTTTTGAATCGGCTTGGGAATCAAATGACGCTGGGGCAAGTCCGGATACCATTTACCCTGCCAACCGGGGAAGAAGTCATTGAGGAACATGGAAGAAATCACCTCTAGCGATTCTTCCCACACCTCTTTGGACTGATCAGAGTTAACCCCAAAGGCCTCTATGTGGTACGGCGATGCCCCTCTGCCGGTCCCGAACTCAACCCTTCCATCGGAGAGATGGTCCAGAGTCGAGACGTATTCGACCACTCGGTAGGGGTGGTTGCAGGGCAGCACAACCACCGCCAGTCCCAGCCTAATGGTGAATGTGTGCTGGGCGAGGGCCGCTAAAAATAGCTCAGGGGAGGAGCTATGCCCAATCTCGGGGTAGAAATGGTGCTCAGTCTGCCAGTAGTACTCAAAGCCAACCGATTCAGCGTGGATCGCCTGGGCCATGGCCTCTTTATAGAGCAGAACCTCGCCGTCCTCTCGCCATGGCTTGGGCATTTGAAGCTGGCTGAAATAGCCGAATTTCATCTAAAACCTCAGTCCATAAGTAACACTTCAATCCACAGGTGGCACCGCGGTCCACAGGCCTAGACTATACATGTTTCTAGGGAAACTCGTGCGTGTCAGGATTGCCGAGGTTCTCCCGATCAAAAAGATTCTTGCCACACCAATACAAAAAATCCTTCCCCTTCCAAGAACTTGGAAGGGGAAGGATTTTTGTTTTCTGGTCGGGGTGGTCGGATTCGAACCGACGACCCCCTACACCCCATGCAGGTGCCCTGCCGGACTGGGCCACACCCCGACGCTCCAAAGAGTATAACACGCCTAGGCAGGCGCCGGGAGTGGGGACTGTAATCACCCATATTGGTGTCTCATTCCTACCCCCTCCGCACTAACCAAAAATCCCTGACGCCTTGTATGTTGGACGCTCCGAAGCTTACTTTGTGGCCGCAGGATAGTTCGTGTTCTGTGTCGCCCACGGTTACGCTTTCGCCGTTGTAGGACGTATCGACCACTTTTTGCAACAGAGCATCGTCGTTTTCGTCCAGTGGCTTTCGGCAACCTTGCCGGGGGCATTCCCGCTTGTTCACTCTTGACTCCGGTTACAGCTACCTAGTTATTCACGATTGGATTACGTCTAATCTTAGTCGGCAGCACAGGCATGGAACAAGCACAACCGCCCAGCTTGCATCCTCCACACGTTGCCACTCACCCTCCCGAATAGGCATAATGGCTGAAACCTGAAAGCTGATAGCTAGGAGGAACTCCGCATGCCCGGACCCCTGGACGGCGTCAAGGTGGTGGATTTCACCGAGATTATTGCTGGGCCCTTGGCTGGCCGGTTGCTGGCCGACTTGGGAGCTAACGTGATCAAGGTTGAGCCGCCTTGGGGCGAACCCTGGCGGCTGACTCAACGGTTCACTGACACCGAAAGCCGCACCTTCATGACCTACAACCGGGGCAAGCGCAGCCTGCCGCTGAACCTGACCAAGCCCGACTCCGCGGAGATACTGAAAAAGCTCATACCGGAGATGGACATCGCCTTGGTGAACTTCAGGCCCGACGTTGCCGCCAAGCTGGGCGTGGATTACGAGACTCTCTCTGAGATTAACCCTCGGCTGATTTACTGCGAGTTGACTGCCTACGGTCGAGAAGGACCCGACGCCGACCGCCCCGGCTACGACATGATCGTGCAAGGCATGACCGGCATGGTCTCATCGGAGACCAAGACCCTGGATGGTGTGCCGTCATGGGTCTGGTCCAGTCCGCTCATCGACACCTCTGCCGGCATCACTATGGCTTGGACTGTGTGCGCCGCGCTGTACGCCAGGGAGCGCACCGGCGTGGGTCAGAAGATCGAGACGAGTCTGCTGGCCTCGGCGCTCAACCTGATGGGCGCCAGATTCCTGCATGTGGAAAATCTCGATAAAGAAACTCGTGAAAAGACGATTAACGACCTGGATAAGATGCGGCACGATGGAGCAACCTACGACGATATGGTGGCCGTATCGCCGGGTAGTCGCCGCCGAGAGCACCACGGCAACCTGTATTACCGGATCTACTACACGTCAGATTCACCCATCGGCGTTGGTTGTCTCAGCGACCCTCTGAGACGTCGGTTGCTGGAAGTATTGGAATTGACCGATGACGGCCTGGAGCCCGGCTGGAACCCGCTGCTGCCCGAGTCCCGTGCCTACAGTCTGGCGTTAGAGAAGACGGCCGAGGAGCTGATCGCCTCCAGGCCAAGCGCTGAATGGTTGCAGCTATTCGAAGCACGTGCCATCCCCGCCGGCCCGGTCCGTTTCATCGAGGAATTGTTCGAAGACGAACAGGTGGTTGCCAACGGGCTGGTGACCGACGTGGAACACAGCACGGAAGGCACGGTCAAGATGATGGGGCCGCTGGCCCACTTCCTGGGCACGGTGCCAACTCCGCCGGTAGCGTCCCCGGCCCTAGGCCAGCATGCCGCCGAGATTCTGCAAAACCTGGGCTTCACCCAACAAGAAGTAGATGGCTGGCGAGACGGTGGGGTTATTAGCTAATAGCTGACAGCCCCGATTATATCGAAGGCCTTCGGCTATCAGCGTTCAGCAGTCAGCGAATAAAGAAAGGGTCCCGATGAATCGGGACCCTTTCTTTATTCGCTGACTTTTAGGCCTAGGTTAATTCTCCGGTTACTTCAGGCCGTCCAAGAAGCTGATGATGGCGGCGTTGAACTCGTCGGGCTTCTCCATCTGAGGTTTGTGGCCACAGTTGTCGATGGTCTTCAGGGTGGCGTTACCTAGCAGCTTGGCATACATCTCGCCACATTCCACGGGGAAGATGGCGTCCTGCTTGCCCCAGATGACCAAGGCCGGCGTTTTCACACCACCCAAGAAGTAGGGCAGGCTGGGGTTGTGGAGGTAGGGCCTCCAGCAGAGCCGAGACATCATCTCTTTGTTAGCGTGAAGGATCGCAGCCTCTTCAGAGGAGCGCTCAGCGGTGATCTGGTCGAAGTTCGGCACCTGTTCTGCGTTGTGGAAACCCAATTTCAGTCGGGCGTCGTCGGAGACCATGAAGACCTCGGTGATCTCACCGTTCACTGGGCGGACGCCGGCGGAGTCGATGATTACCAATCCCTTAAGGCTGTGCTGGTCCATGGCGGCCATCTCAGCGGCGATCCAGCCACCGATAGAGTGTCCGACCAGAACGTAGTCCTCAATGCCAAGTTCCTGGACCAGGTCCTTGGTGAAGTGGGCAACGTCGTTGATAGTATAGAGCCAGTCCGGACGCGACGTGCCAAAGAAACCGGGGTGGGAAGGGGCGTATACGGTGAACTTCTCGGCTAGCGGGCCAGTGGTGGGATCATAGGTGCCAAAACCCTCTCCGCCGTGCAACCAGAGTAGGGCGGGACCGGAACCGCCTTTGCGCAATTCAACATCGTGACCGGAAACCGTGACCGTGGACTGGTTTGCGGTTTTCATTAAAGTCATGAAATATTCCTCATTAATGGCTAAAAAGTTTGGCCAAATTTACCGCTTAACGTCTGTATCTGAAAGTCATATACAACGGGCAGTCTATTATCAGAGACTGGTGCGCGGCAACCGAATTTTGTTACAAAGTAGATGGGTTGTCAAGTTGCCTGCGTGCGTGCGCCGTGAGTAGGTCAACGTGTGGCGATACCGTATTGTCTTGACACGGTTCAAACGGGTCAATATCATAGGAATATAGGTCGCTCCACTGCGACCAATGCCGCCTACCTCACTGCGCCAGCGGTTCCGGGGAAATCGGCAGCCAAACGGCCTCTTTGTTGGGGATTAGTCCAGTGGTAGGACGCCTGTCTCTGGATCAGGAAGCGGAGGTTCGAACCCTCCATCCCCAGCCATCTTCTTCTTTTCTGAATCCCCAATCCTCTCTGTACTTACAGACCCCATTTGACACCCTTTTACTACCTCGGGATCATCCAGGCACGAATCTATGGTGCGTTATGCTCCATATCTCGCCAAACTAACCCCCATCCGGCTAAACCACCGTAATGGTGAAATACCGCTATCCGAGGACTTCCCACAGTTCATGACTGGGAGTGGGTGCGATTACTGCAGTGGCACGGGTTTTGTGGGTCGGAGAATGGTATTTGAAGTGTTGGCCGACGATGAGAATATCAAGATTCAGATTGCCCAGGGCGTGAGCAGCGACGATATTCGGGACACGGCCGCTAGGAACGGGATGATTAGCATGGGCCGGGCGGTAATGGAGATGTTCCGCAACGGCAAGACCACCCTATCTGAAGTGTCACGCAGCGGGGTTCCGCTTGATTAGGCGATTAAGGTTTGTCAGACCACTTATGAGGGAGACTCGCCAACCGACCAAACCCCAGGTCCTCACACAGGGCTTCGTATTTCTTGCGGTCGGCACCTTTCCATTCCAATGCCGCTAGAGAGGTATCCATTGGAACATCGGTGCGTAGCGTGGTCAGGTCTTTGTACAGCCGAGCTTCACTCGTGTGCGAGTTCAAGCTATCGGCGGCTGTTGCAGCACCTCTCACCTTTACCTCCCATTCAGACGCATCACTGGGTATGTCCTCGATATGCCCGTAGTGAAACAGCAATTGAGATGATGTCTTTGCGCCCCATTTTGGGATGCCGGGTATTCCATCCGCAGCGTCTCCTGTCAAAGCCAACAGATCGGGGATGGAGCTGGGGGAAACGCCGAATTTTTCAACCACGCCGGCTTCATTCATTATTTTTTCCCGCCGACGGTCGTAACACACCACGGAGTCACCTTTGACCATCTGAGCTAGGTCTTTGTCTGGAGAGCAGATAACCACCTGTTCAACGTGGGGGAGGGCACTGCAGGTGAGGGCTGCGGTAGCCAGGGCGTCATCGGCTTCGTACTCAATCATTGGCCAGACCAAGATACCTAGCGCCTCTATCGCCCGTTCCGCCAGGTCAAACTGAGAAAAAAGGTCTTCAGGAGTCCCTTCACCCGTCTTGTAGCCGGCGAACATATCGTTCCGGAACGACAGCACCGTGTGGTCAAAGGCACAGCCGACGTGGGTGACCTGCTCTTCTCGGAGCAAGAAAAGAAGGCTCTGCACGATACCCCGCACCGCGCCCACGGACCGCCCGTCAGGCGCCTGGATGGGCGGTAGAGCAAAATAAGACCGGAACAACTCATAGGTGCCATCCACTATATGAACCTTCATAGCACCCGTCCTCCCAGTTTTATCAGTTACTCAGTGAAATATACGTAGCGGTGCTTGGGAATTATCCCTCGTACCGACGTTTCGCCAGGCTGCTTACTCCGTGAAGTATATGTATCGGTATTTTGGAATGATCAATGGAAACAGGAAGTAATCGCTTACTTCTGGCTTCACCAAAAGGTAGCCACCATTGGAGTGCCACAGCGGAATCCACGGCGCGTCGTCCACGATGATCTCTTCTGATTGGTGATACAGGTCAAACCTGACAGCTTCGTCTTGTTCCACTCTGGCCAGTTCCAGCAGACGATCCAACTGGCGGTTGGTGTATTCCGATTGGTTATTGGTGCTTTCGCTGTGGAACAAAACGTCCAGGAAGTTTTCCGGGTCTGGATAATCAGCAATCCAACCCAGACCACCAAACATCTGGAACCGGTTTTGGTGCAGGTCCTGCAGGAAAATGGCCCACTCTGTTTGGAGAATAGATATTTCCACTCCGAGATTCCCTTCCCACATGGCCAGCATAGCCTCGATGGAGGGGCTGATGGCGGCGCCAAAACTGCCCGGCACCGTGAGCGTTATTCTGGGTAGCTCTCCAGTATCGCCATACTTGGATTCCTGAATCAGTTGGCGGGCCTTGTCCGGGTCGTAGTTGTAACCCACCAAGTCCGGGTTATAGCCAGGGAAACCGGGCGGCAGGATTCCAGCCGCTGGCACCACCAAGTCTTGCAGCAGGGTGGTGGCCAGGGTCTGCCGGTCAATGGCGTAGTTAAACGCCTGCCTGACCTTTATGTCATCAAACGGTGGCTCAGTCGTATTCAGACCAAAGTAATCAACATCGAACTGGGGCGGGGCTGTGACCACCTCAGAGCTGAGAGGATTAGATGGGTCTTGCACGCCTTGAAGTGATGACAGCCCAATGCCGGTGACGTGTATCTCGTCGTTCTCATACATCAGCATGCTATTGCCGCCGCTGAGCAGGAACTCCACCTCGTCCAGCTTGGCAGGTTCCAGGTGGTAATCATCAAATCTGGTCAATCGCAGCACTTCACCCGGCCGGTACTCGGTCAACTTAAAGGGACCGGTTCCATTGGGCTCCAAGATCCAACTGGGGCCAATTGCCACATTTTCACGATCCAGAACAAAGCTCACAGGGTAGGTGAGCTTGGACAGGAAATATGCCTTGGGGGCGTCTGTTGTGATCGTTATCGTATGGTCGTTAATAATCTGAACGCCGGAAATGTTGTTAGCCAGCCCCGTCAGTTTGTCGTCGACTCCCACAATGTCACTGAGGAAAACGGCAGCGTTGAAGGACTCGGTGATGGGATCAGCAGCCCTTTCCAGAGACCATTTGATATCCGTCGCCGTAACCGGTCGCCCGTTGTGGAACGTGGCCTCCGGGCGCAGCCGGAAGGTCGTGGTTGTGCCATCGGGGCTAACATCCCATCCCTCTGCCAAATCTCCAACGATGGCTAAATTTTGGTCAATGGTCATTAGTCCGCCAAAGATTTCCACGGCGTACAGAGCGGAGCTGGCATCAGTGTTCAGGTGTGGGTCAAGGGTGGGCGGATCGACTCCCAGCCTAAGAAAGGTTCCACCGTCCACGGCTTTGGTGCTGCCCTGAACATCGGCAGGCTTCGCTATCGGCGTTGGAGTCGATGCCTCCCCCGGCAGTGCCGTACTTGATGGGGACCTGGAGAAATCGGCTTCAGCAGGCTCGCGAGTCGGGTCGGCCGCGGAATCAGATGAACACGCGATTGCCACCAACAGAAGCAACGATAGTAATACGAAAACAGGTTTCATCTAAGTCCTTGTCAAACGATTATTGTGTGGGGTTTGGCCCCGCTGTGCCGACGAATCCAACGACCGTGCAGTCTAACCATTCCAGACCACATCTGTATTCCACTGTAATAATGCCTATTGTCAGTGTCAATGGAAGTAGCCTTCACTCAGCCTGAGTCTCAAGCTGATCAACGTCTAGATTGGCTATACTGGTGCATCAGAAGATACGACAGCCCACCGCCGTCGGATTACCTTAGGGCAAAAGTAATGCAAAGCTCAGAACAAAACCAGTTATCCAATAAACCCGGCGGCAGCGTTGTATGCTTCGGCGTGCTGAGTTACCTACAGCTGATGGTGGTGGACCAAATGCCGGTTCATAACGGCGGCACGCCAATACAGCAATTAACCGACTCCTACGGTGACGACGCGGCTATCGTGGCCGGCATGCTCCATCAGATGGGCCAAAAAACCACGCTGGTAGCATCGGCGCTGGGCGATGACGAATTAGGGCGTAAAGTAGCCGCCACCATTAACCAGCTGGGCGTGCCGGTGGACATGAGAATCGACCCAACCGTTAGCACCGTAGCCGAACTTTCCATCGCCGACCCCAGCGGCGCACGAACCTATTTCTATCAGCGCACCCCGGAGTTGTTGACCACCCTGGACACCGCCGATTTGACACCTCTGGAAGACGCAACCTTCTTATATGTTGACTGGTACGACGGCGACCACATTTTGCGGCCAATGCAGGCTGCCTCAAGGTTAGGTCTGCCCGTTTTCATGAACCTGGAAAGCCAACACGCAAACCCGGAAGTGCTGGCCAAACTGGCCCCGTACACCACCGTCTGTCAGGTTTCAGCAGACCAACCAGAGGCTGGTGATGACCTGGAGTCCATCGCCGACTCCTTGCTGTCAGTCGGGATAACCACTGTGCTCATAACGGGTGGTAGTCGCGGCTGTTTAGCTGCCGCTGCAAACCAGAAGGTCCAAGTCAGCGCGCCGCTGATTGACGTGGTGGACGGTAACGGCGCCGGGTCTTGCTTCTCTGCCAGCTATATCTACGCGAACTTGCGGGGATGGAGTTTGGAGCAGTGCGCCCGATTTGCCACCGCCCAGGCCAGCCTCAAATGCGGCGTGGCTGGCTACGACGTGCCCAATGTGACCGAGGGACAGCGATTGGCGACCTCACTACAAGTTGACGTTCATAAACAAGGCTAGCCACCTGACATAAGCCAAAAATAGAAGCCCCGGCCTCAGATTTTTAGGCCGGGGCTTTTCATCTCTAAGACTACAATCTGGGTTTAACTGACTTTCGTCTCAGCAAACGCAGGGATGACCTCTTTACCGTACAGCTCGATGGACTCCATCACCTTCTCATGGGGGATGGTCTCGGTCTGCATGATCAGCATAATCTGGTCAACACCGATGTCTTCGTACATCTTGATGGTCTTGATGCAGCTCTCCGGATTGCCGGCGATGATAACGCCACGCTCGGCCAGGACATTGGAGTCCAGTTCGGCCACCGCAGCTCTAGCAGCGCCGGGGCCAGAGTCCAGAGAAATACCCGCCTCGGCGGCCTGGGTCTTGTGGTCGTCATCGGACTGACGCAGCCAGCGGCCAAAGTCAGCCTTCAAGTTGTCGGGCACTCCGCCCCAAGACTCCAGCAGCTCTTCATAGGCGTTGATACGGCCTTGGATGTACGGCTTGTCCGGCCCAAAGAAGGCCTTCATAGAGTCAGCGCACAAATCTTTGGCGGCCTGGTCATCCTTGCTGCAGAACGAGTGCACGTTATTGCCCCAGAATTCATTGATCTCAGCGCCAACCGGCACGGCGTCCTTGATGGCGTCGCGGTACACCTGAACGTGTTCCTTCAGGATTTCCACGGCGTACGAGGCTGAAGACAGCACGCCAATGCCCTTTTGCGCCGCTAGCTTGAAGCTCTCAGTCTGGGTGCAGGCTAGGTACAAACGAGGATGCGGTTTCTGGAACGGTTTGGGCAAAATCCGTCGCGGTGGCACATTCCAGAATTTGCCCTCGTAGGAGAATTCGTCGGACTGCCAAATCTTTGGCAGCATGTCTAGCGCCTCTTCCCAGCGCTCTCTGGTCTCACGGGGGTCAATACCTTGGCCAACCTGCTCGTAGGCGTTTGAGCGCCCAGTCCCCACCTCAACGCGGCCGTTGGTCAGTTGGTCGACCATTGCCACCCTCTCTGCGATTCGGATTGGATGGTGATTGGGTAGGACCGACACACCAAAGCCGATGCGTATGTTCTTTGTACGTTGGCTGAGCGCTCCGAGCATGACCTCGGGACAAGGTGAGCCGGAGAAGCCCATCAGAAAGTGGTGCTCCACAAACCAGAGGTTATCAAAGCCAACTTGATCGGCCAATTCACACTGGTCCAGGGTCTCTCGGTAGAGGGCGTTCCAGTCGACGTCATTGCCCTCATAGGGCCGTTGCATCTCAAATAAAAGTCCAAATTTCATCTAAATGTCTCCCTAAAAGTATTCGGCCAACTGCCTTGCCAAGCAGGTCGGCCTAAATTCGCGGTGAGTATACTCCATTGCCCCGGAGGTCGGTATCCGGTTCTTCGCGTAGCGGGCAGGTCTCAATCCTGAAAAATGTCCAGAGGCAAGAATGCGGAGACCACAAAGTTGGGAACGTCCACCACCTCGCTCACCTTCAGGTCCACGGCCACACTGCAGATGCAATACGCCTGCTCCCTTGACCAGCCCCTCTCCATCAAAAGCTGAATCATGTTCAAGAGGGCATTTCGAGATGCTAGCGTTCCATCTTCCGACTGGTTTACCCCGTCGGCGATGCACATTCCAGTGGTCGCGATGAAACGTTTGGGGGCGGCCATCTCCGGACTGGTGAAGTATTCATCGCGCTCAAAGATTGGGAAGCGAATACCCCGGCTCTCGGCCTCGCCCTTCAGAGGACGAAAGCTCACGTGCAGTGTGCAGTCCATCTCAACTGCCGTGCCACAACATTCCGAGTCGCCCTGGGCGTAATGGGCGTCACCGGCGGAGAACAATGCTCCCTCTGTGAACACCGGCAGCATCAGTCTAGTTCCAGCGGTGAGCTGTTTAATATCCATGTTTCCGCCGTGTTCTCGAGGCGGAATGGTCCGGAGACCCTCACTGGCAAAGGGCTCTTGGGCGGGTACTGCGCCCTCCGGAGTCGGGCCGACCACCATACCTCCGCGTCGAAGCAGTTCGTCCTCCCTAAGGAGTATCTCTTGTCGCAACGCTCGGGACGGGGCAACTCCAATAGTTCCCATGAACGATGCTTCAGGGATACGCACGCCTGGCAATTGCTCAGACCGGGCGAATCCGTCATTCATCTCCCAATGGACCAGATACGGCTCGGTGAACACGTCTCTCAAGAACCCGAATCCGGGCAGGATGCTGGTGAAACCCCAATGAGCTGGTTCGATGCGTTGGATGGTCACCTCCAGCAGATCACCGGGCTCAGCCCCTTTTACAAAAACAGGGCCGGTAAGCGGATGGACCAGACCCAGATCCGTGCCAAGCAGATCGCTGGCAACAGTGGTCGGGGTAATCTGACCGTCGAAGGCATGCCTGGTCTGCATCACCACCTCTTCGTCCGGGTCCACTTCCACAACCGGCGGTATGTCCGGGTGCCAGCGGTTATGTCCCTTCTCCGGCTCGTCAGCACACCGTTTTGAGTAATCTAGCTCAATGCTTTTCATCAGGTCTCTCCAATCTGGCCTTCATATGCGGGGTGTTTGCCTGGGGTATTGAAATTGCCCGCATTATAGACCAGGAAATCCAAAAGCCCAGTTTCAGTTGACGCAGCCTGAGCAACACTAGATACTGGGCGGGATTTGTAGACAATATGGGAGGTCGTTATGCGATTAGGAGCAATATTCCCTCAGACCGAGATAGGCGCAGACCCGTCCGCAGTTAAGGATTTTGCCCAGGCTGCCGAGGACCTGGGATACGACCATATTCTGGTCTTTGACCACGTTCTGGGCGCAGACCAAACCAAGCGGGACGGCTGGGATAAGCCCTACAACAAAGATGACATGTTCCACGAACCCTTCGTGATGTTTGGGTATCTGGGCGCTATTACCGAGAAGATCGAGTTCACCACTGGCGTGTTGATTCTAGGTCAACGCCAGACTGGCCTTGTTGCCAAGCAGGCCGCAGAGGTTGATGTGCTGACTGGTGGTCGCCTGCGCCTGGGCATCGGCATCGGCTGGAACGATGTTGAATACGAGGCGCTGGGCCAGAGTTTTAGCAACCGTGGCCGCCGCAGCGAAGAGCAGATTGAGCTACTGCGCTTGCTGTGGACCCAGGAATCAGTGAATTTCAACGGTCGGTACCACAAGGTGACCAACGCCGGCATCAACCCACTTCCGGTACAGCGGCCCATACCCATCTGGTTGGGCGGCGGCGAGGATCGAGTCATACAGCGCATCGGCAAGATGGCCGACGGCTGGTTCCCCCAGTTCCAGCCTGACAGTGCTGGCCAAGAAAAGATTGGCGTGATGCGGGAAGCCGCCAGCAAAGCCGGACGCGACCCCAAGTCCATCGGCATTGAGGGGAGGGTCTCCTACGCCACCGACAAACAATCAGACTGGGAGAAGATTGGAGCTGCTTGGGACGAAGTTGGCGCGACCCACTTTTCCATTAACACCATGAAAGCAGGACTAAAGGGCCCGGACCAACACATAGAAGCCATAAAACGCTTCAAAGAAGCGGTGTCGGGGTAACAAAGCCTCAGCTTAATACGCGGTCCAGCCACAACCGTTCGTCCTGAGCCCGTCGAAGGATACGCATCAGTCATGCCTGAATCGCCCTAGCCGTCATTCCAGCTTACGCTGGAATCCAGTTTGTTTGCGATGGCCAAGACACTCCAAGCAGATGCATTCTGGATTCCCGCCTTCGCGGGAAGTACGGGGGGTAGTGCGGCACGCGGTCAGGGCGGGTTGGGAAGCGAGGATTCGGTCGGTCGGGTGAAAGTAAGTTAGTTGATGCGGGGAGTGGCGGGTTGAAAACCCGCACCTACGATGGTTAGGGGGCGATGGTTTCGCCGCTGATTACCGGCTGCTAATCGCTGACGGCTGATTGCTGTGAGCTGTCAGCTAAAGGGACTTAGTCCCTAAAGAGGTCTTTTACTCGGTCCAGTATCCGGTTGCTGACGTCGTACTTGGACAATAGAGGCAGTTCTTCCACAACCAAGTCTCGGTCGATGAGAGTGACTTGGTTGGTGTCCGAGCCGAAGCCACTGCCCTCGGCGGTAATATCGTTGGCCACAATCAGGTCGAGTTTCTTGCTGTCCACTTTGGCCTTGGCGTTAGCTACCAGGTTTTGGCTCTCTGCAGCAAAGCCCACTCGCACAAAATTGCCTTTGGCCGTTTTGAGAATATCGGTGGTCTTGGACAAGGTAATGTTCAAGTCGTCGTCGGATTTCTTGATCTTCTGGTCAGCAGCCTCTGTGGGACGGTAGTCGGCGACGGCAGCAGCCATGACCAGCGCGTCAGCCTTCTCCGCATGTTCTTTGATCGCGGCTCCCATCTGTTCGGCGGTGCGAACTTGGACCACGTTAATCAGAGCGGGGTCGGCCAGATTAGTCGGGGCCGTCACCAGCACTACATTTGCTCCCCGGTCTCGGGCCGCTTCCGCCACGGCATAGCCCATCTTGCCCGAAGAGTGGTTGGTGATCACTCGAACCGGATCGATCGGCTCCATGGTGCCTCCAGCGCTAACCACCACAGTCCGGCCAGCCAGGTCTCCGTCTTTTCCCATGGCGTAGGAAATGTGGCCCAGTAGCTCCGGTGTTTCCAAAAGACGGCCCACTCCGGACAGGCCCGATGCCAACCGCCCTATGCCCGGCCCTGCAATAACAACGCCCCGTTCTTTCAGTGTGGCCAAATTGGCCCGCGTGGCTGGATGGTCGTACATGTTTCCATCCATGGCGGGGGCAACGACCAACGGACAGGTGGCCGCCACAATAGTAGTCGTGAGGGGGTCATCAGCCAGTCCCAGGGCAAGCTTCGCGATGCAGTGAACAGTGGCGGGGGCGATGACAATAACGTCTGCCTGTTGGGCCAAGGCCACATGCTCAACGCTGTACTCGGAGTCCGGGTCAAAGGAGTCGGTCACCACTGCCCGGTGGGTGAGACTGCGAAAGGCCAAGGGCGTGACAAACTGGGTTGCGCCATAGCTCATGATGACGTCAACCAACGCTCCAGCCTGCATCAGCTTGCTGGCCAAGTCCAAAGACTTGTAACAGGCTATGCTCCCAGTCACTCCCAAGACTACGTGTTTATCTTTTAGCGGTCCGGCCACGGCTCTCTTCCAATCCTATAGGTTCAGTACTATGAGTCTGAATCCACTCATTTAGCCTGCGGTCTGGTTCATATTGTAAATCATGCGCAGGCCAATCAGCGTCAGGTCCTGATTGATGTCGTCAAAGACGTCTGCTTCTTTGGAAATGATGGTGGCCAGACCGCCGGTGCCAATGACCTTGGCCTCGGGTCCCAGTTCACTTTTGAACCGTTCCACCAGGCCGGTGACCAGACCGGCGTAGCCCAACACCAACCCCGCCTGCAGGGCAGTTGAGGTGTTCTGGCCAATGGCCGACTTCGGTGCCACCAACTCCACCCTCCGCAGTTGGGAGGTGTTCAGAAATAATGCTTCGGCAGCCACGTTGATTCCGGGGGCAATGGCTCCGCCCAAATATATGCCGTCCCTGGAGATCGCATCGAAGACCGTGGCTGTGCCAAAGTCGACGACGATCACGGGTTTGCCATAAAGGTTAATGGCTGCCACGGCGTCCACTATACGGTCGGCGCCAACATCACGTGGGTTGTCGTAACTGATCTGCAATCCAGTCTTTACCCCGGCGGTGATCGACAGCGGTTTTATGTGGAAATACGTCTCAGAAACCTCTTCAAAAATGCCGGTTAATGGCGGCACCACACTGCACATGCAAACGTCAGTGATGGTTGAACGCTCAACACCGTTCAGGGCCAGCAGGTCTCTGATCATCAGGCCGTATTCGTCCGAAGACCGCCTGGCATCTGTTGAAACTCGGAGATTGGCCACCAGGGTTTCACCATCGAACACACCCAAGTTGACCATGCTATTTCCAATATCTACAGCTAAAAGCATTTATATTCGTACCGTCCGGCTTACCGGAATCCCATAGATTTAAACGCCATGATTTGGTCGCAATTATACCCACGCCTGCAAAACGGGGCAACGATGGGGTTCAGGGATTAAGCCCCGGCCGACATTCCGCCATGGCGCTCTGCCAGAATCCGACCGTAGTCCTCACGATGCCAGCGGTAGGGCAAATTTCTTATCTCGCCCGGCATACGGGCTGAACTGAGCATGATCAATGCGTCTTCCAACACTACACGCTGCTGCTCTGGGTTACCCGGTGCGCCAAACGGACGGCCAAAGGGAAAGCGCAGAATTAAGCTACGCGGCACCGACATGTATTCGGCCCTAGTCTGGTCAACCATCAACACAACGGTGGGGATACCGGCTTCTTCAATGGCACGGGCGATCAGTCCGGCGGACTGATGGCAAACGGGTCAAGTTGTACCAATGATGACGCCGTCCACCCCTTCATCCTTAAGTCTTCCAGCCACCTCTGGCGCGGTCACTTCTATCAGCCCTGATGGCTCAGGTATGTAGCCCATGAAACTATAGGTTGGGGTTAGAACCTCGCCCACCATGCCTTCAGCTTGCATTTCCAGCAGGCGGTGTATGCCCAGCACGGCATCCACGTCCCCGGCCACTCCGCTGGTGTCGTAGTGAGTGTGAGCAATGCGTAACTGGTCCAGCGGGGTATCCAACGAAATCTCCCGAAAACTCCAGTCGCCGTCGGTTTCAAAGGGTTTCTGGCCTTCAACATAGACGCCACCGGTGGTCATTACGGCGATCTTGGATTCAGACAACCGCTTTTTGAACGGAGCCCAGGGCGCTGCATCAAAGTGCATGGGCACGGCCACCTGAGCGGCAATCTGGTCGCCTCGCTCTTCCAAGTAGCGGTCCACCGGCGACCAGTCTCCGGTGTCGCGGGCAGCCACGTTCAGCAGGAACAATTGGTTGAAGAACTCGGCAACCTCTTCATCTGGCAATCGACTGAGGTATTTCAATTTGGAGAATGGCGCTGTTTCCGGATTATTTATCAGGTCCATCTTTTCGATTGGCATTTCTACTCCAAAACCTGGGGACTCACCCTGGTACTCACGACGTTAAATGTTGTTAGTAGCCTAACCGCCGATTGGTGCCGATGGTTATGGTGCATCATTCTCTAAAAATGATGCACCAATATGAAGGTGGTACTAGGGATACCGATTCTCTGCGGTTCAGGACTGCGCTTGGATTCAACTATGGAGTATAATCAGCCGGGAACCTGACACTGGCATGATTGTTCGCCAAGGCCGCCAACACAGCATCATTCAAAAACTTCTTGGTCAGCAGTCTTTTTTTGAGACTGAAACCAAGTTGCCTAAACTACAGGGACTGCGTTAAATGAGTAAATTTATTGACCGATTGGACGAGATAATTGAGGGGGCTCCAGCTCGCATGGGCTTTGGCCCGCCCCGATCTGAAAAAACCCCTGGACTGGCTTTGATTGTGCAGGTTTCCAGCAGCCATAAGACAGGCGCGGCGACCGCAACTGAGGTTTCTCCAGACGGAATATTGGTCTCCGGTCTGAACGGCCCCTCCGCGGCCACCGACCTTAAAGACACTCTTTCCGACACCATCTGGGGAATCCGCACCGATTCACTGAGCACCGAAGATGCCAAGGCCTACGAGGAAGCAGGCAGCGGCGTGCTGGCCTTCCAAATGGAGGGCACATCCATCGGCGCAGTGTCATCTGAGGATGCCGCCAAGGTTCTGTGCATCAACACCGACCTGGATATCGAAGAACTTCGGGATATCAACGCCCTGCCCGTAGACGCTGTGATATTCCCCCTTTCCGGCGCATCGTCTACTTGGACTCTGGATGATTTGGTCAAGGTCGCCCGCATCAGTGGCCGCTTGGGCAAATACCTGTTGGCAGAGATCACCGAGGCGCCCAACGCCGACGACTTGAAAGTGCTCCGCACCGCCGGCATAAACGGGTTGGTGCTGGACGTTTCCGTTGGCAAAGAAGCCTTGGAATCTTTGAAACAATCTCTGATGGAGATGCCCAAGGCAGGCCCGGATAAGCCCAGCAAGTCCAACGCCATCTTGCCTGGCGCAGCCTACTCTGCCCAGGAAGAAGAAGCTGCCCCCGACCACGAAGAGGAAGACGACGAGTAGCCGTGAGCGGGACAGCTTAGCCCATGCTGCTGGGATCCCTAGACCTGCTGCAAGATGACCCGTCAGGCTTTCTGCGCCTGATGGTGCTGATTGCGTTTGCCCTGGTCACGGCCATAACCGTCCACGAATTCAGCCACGCGTTGGTGTCCACAGTTCTAGGGGACAACACCGCCCGTCGGCTGGGTCGACTCAGTCTCAACCCCATGCGCCACCTGGACACAGGCGGCACTATCATGATGTTCGTCGCCGGGTTCGGCTGGGGCAAACCGGTGCCGGTAGACACTCGCCGGCTTTCCCGTGGCCACACAGACATGGCCCTGGTGGCCGCCGCCGGCCCTCTCTCCAACCTGATTTTTGCCTTTCTTCTGGCCATACCGTTCAAGGCCGGATTACTGGTCCCCGCCGGACTGTCATTAAACCGGGTGGCCCGGGTAATGACCGGCGGATTCAGTGACGGCATTGCCGACATTCTGGCCTTGGTTATATTCTTCAACCTGATGTTGGGCGTGTTCAACCTGCTGCCCTTGGCCCCGTTGGACGGCTCGCGGATAGTAGCGGGGTTGGTGCCCAAGGAACACACTGCCGCCTACGCCAAGCTGCAGCGCAGCGGGCCCGGACTGTTGGTAGCCATCATCATGCTTGATTACGCGTTGGGGTTGGGCATCCTTTGGGGGACCATTGGCCCCGTGGTGCGCATACTGACCAGCGTTGCGACCAGCTACTGACACACTATTCACTGACTTAACCAATCGAATCTGGCGTTATCAGCGTGTTAAGATGAAGTTCACCTATCCCTGACTGGGAGATTACTATCTATGGCCACTGATCCCACACACGAACACGAGCATATTCCTGAAGAGCTATACGGCGTTCTGCCCGACGACGGCGTGATAGAACTAACCGACCTACTGACCGGATACATGCACGAGGTAGAACTTGGCGGTTTCACAGACATCATCGGCCAGGTGCTGGACGATTTCTTGGAGCAGTCGGGCGGTATGCCCAGCGATCTCAAAGCGGACGACGCCTTTGAGCAGATAACCCAGAACCAACTGGCGGTGACCCTGGCCTACAATCTAGGTCGCCTGGAAGGTCGGTCACCCCAGATCGTCGAGAAGATGGTTGATGAAGCCATCGAAAAATTTGGCATTTTAGAGCTAGAAGAATCCAACGAGATTACCGAGTCGGATCTGGAAAGCCCCAAGCTAATGGTTTACTCGCGCCTCCGAAGGATTGAATACACCGAGGCTCCATCGCCCAACGTACAGCTGGGTTGGGAAAATCCGCCTGAGGGCGCCGGCCCCGACGCTCCATCCGAATAGCCAGCCCACCATCTTGAATTAGAGAGACGCGCCAATGACCACCGCACCCGCGTATGACCTGCTACTCACCGGAGGGACCGTACTGGATCCAGCCCAGGGAATCGATGGCCGCCGGGACATTGCCTTCAAAGACGGCCTGGTGGCCGAAGTCTCCGAGAAGATAGACCCCAACACCGCCACCACTTCCATGGATGTTACCGGCAAGTTGATTACACCCGGTCTGATTGACATCCACGGCCATTTCTATCACGGCGGCAACCAGACCGCCGTCCATCCCGATGAGATTTGCCTGTCATCCGGGACCACCACCGGCATCGATGCCGGTAGCGCCGGCTTCATCAACTTTGAAGCCATGCGCGATTACGTGTTCCCGGCACACCGCACCCGCCTGCTGGCCTTTCTGCACGTGAGCGGAGTTGGACTGGCCAACAACAAACTCCTGGGTGGCGGACTCCACGACATGCGCATGATCGACGTTGACCAAACGTCTGATGCCATCAAGGGAAACCCCGGTTTCTGCTTTGGCGTCAAAGTCCGTATGCATATCAACGCGGTGGCCGCCTGGAACGCCCATGAAGCCATGAAAGCGGCCAGGGCCGTTGCCGACCAGTCTGGTTCCAGGCTGATGGTCCATGTGAGCGGCACGCCGATACCACTGCCAGATATCCTGGAGTTCCTAGGTCCTGGAGACATCTGCACCCACGCCTTCAACGGCAATCCGGACAACATCTTGGACCGCAACTTCAAGATTCGACCCGAGGTGCGGGCTGCTGCCGACCGGGGTGTGATCATGGATGTAGCCCACGCTGGCGTTCACTGCGACGTTGAAGTGGTCAAGCATGCCCTAGAACAGGGTTTGCCTCCCACCACCATCAGCACCGACATCCACAACCCGCCGCCGGACCGCACTGTGTACAAGATGAACGACCTGGTGAGCAAGTTCTATGCCATGGGAATGACCCTTTCCGAAGCTATTGCCGCCAGCACCAGCACCCCCGCCAACGTTCTGGGCTTGGGTGAAACCATTGGTTCATTGGCGCCTGGTATGTGCGGAGACGCCGCTGTGTTTGACCTTAGAGAAGGCCACTTCAAGTGGATTGATTCCGCCGGTCACACCCAAGAAGGCAAGGTTCGCCTGGACACCTTCATGACGGTGAGAGCCGGTCAAGTGGGCTGGCGAGAAGGGCGTCTGATGCAAATGGGTGAATGCTAGGCAGCAGCATACCCACTGTTTACCAGTCATCGCGATTCGTCCTAGCTTTCGGCCGCAGATGAACTAGTTCTGCGCCGTTGAATAATCTCCCCCGTCTGAATAGTTCAGACGGGGGAGATTATTCAACGGCAGGGCATCGGCCAGGACTTCCGCCAGGTGACGGGCTTTGCGGCCGGTGCCGTCTTCTACCTGTTGACGACAGGAGACGCCCATCACGGCAATTTCCCAGTCGTTGCCCTTGGCCCTAATCGCCGGGAACAAAGCCTCTTCACCGATCTTCATTGAAATGTCGTAGTGCTCTTTCTCGTAGCCAAATGACCCGGCCATGCCGCAGCAACCGGCGTTGATCAATTCCACCTGGTAACCAGAGGCCAGCCGCAAGGCAGCCATGGAAGTTGCCGTGCCCATATCTGCCTTCTGATGGCAGTGGGCCTGGAACAACACCTTCTTCTCCAGCTTGCCCAGGTTCAATTGGAGCTTGCCATCTTCCTGCAGTTTGATCATGAACTCATCAATCATGAACGAGTTGGCGGCGACCTTCTTGGCCTTCTCGTTACGCACGAGTTCTGGGTATTCGTCCCGGAAGGTCAGCAGACAACTTGGCTCGCAGCCAATTACCGGGATTCCCTGCTCAGCGTAGGCGTGTAGCTGGTCAATGTTGGACACGGCGTTGGCAGTGGCGTCGTCCAGCAGTCCCTTAGAAATCATGGGCCGTCCGCAACATTTAGTGTCTGATAGGATCACCCTCAAGCCGGCTGCTTCCAGCAGGGCTACCGCTGCTTTGCCTATCTCTGGGTAGTTGTAGTTCATGTAAGTGTCGTTCAGCAGCACCACGGTGTTTGTCGCCTGAACAGTCGACGTTCCGCGGGCCTTAAACCACTTGGCAAAGGTGTTCCGCACAAACTTGGGTGGGTTTCGCTTGGGGTGTACGCCCAGGAGCATTTGCGACATCATCTTGCCGATTGGGTTGTTGGCCATCAAGTTCGAAAACGGGGCCATTCGACTGCCCCAGGCGCTCAGCCGGTTGATGTGGCCAAACACCCTGTTGCGCAGCGGGGTGCCATTGGCTTTGTGGTACTGGTCCAAGAACTCGTACTTCATCTTGGCCATATCCACGCCAGATTCACATTCAGCCTTACAGCCCTTGCACTCGATGCACAGGTCCATGGCCTCGTACAGACGTTTGCTGGTCATCGTGCCTTCTGGTAGTTTTCCAGACAACGCAGCCCGCAGAAGGTTGGCCCGACCTCGAGTGGAGTGTTCTTCATCGCGGGTAGCGATGTAGGACGGGCACATGTGGCCTTCCAGCTTGCGGCAGGCACCCATGCCGTTGCACATCTCCACCGCACCGGCAAAGTCAGTATCAATGGAGAAATCGAGCTTGGTGGGCATGGACGGAGCCCGGTAGTCTGGCCCATAACGCAGATTCTGGTCCATGGGCGGGCAGTCGATGATCTTATTGGGGTTCATCAGGCCGTCGGGGTCAAACGTGCTCTTCAGCTCCTGGAACAGCTTGTAGATCTCGGGGCCGAACATCTTTTCATTCCATACGCCCCGGACGATGCCATCGCCGTGCTCGCCGCTGAGGGAACCGCCAAAGTCCTTGACCAGGTCGCTGATCTCATCGGCGATGGACAGCATCTTATCCACTCCGTCGCGAGTTTTCAGGCTGACCACCGGCCGGATGTGCAGACAGCCAACGCTGGCATGGCCGTAGTAGGCGGCCTCAGTCCCGTGATTGCGAACAATCTCATCAAACCGACGGACAAAGTCTCCCATGTTGCCGGGGTCGACCGCAGTGTCTTCAACAAAGGGCAGCGGCTTCGCGTCACCGTGCATGCTCATCAGCAGGCCAAGGCCCTGTTTGCGTACGGCCCAGACGCTCGCCTGAGCAGCGCGGTCCAGCATGTTTACTGTGGCGTAACCGTGGTCGAGACGCTCCATGTCATTCTTAAGTTTGGTGGCCTTGTCTGTCAGTTCGGCTTCTGTTTCCCCGTAGAACTCCACCACCAAGATTGCACCCGGGTTGCCTTCCACAAAGGCCATATTAGAGCCGAGATTGGCCGACGCACGGGAGCGCTCCAACACGTTGTTATCCATGATCTCAATCGAAGACGGGCCGTGCTCTAAGATGTGCTGCACAGCCTCGCTGGCGCCGAAGATGTCTTCAAAATGAACCACGGACAGAGCGGTCATGGTGGGCCGGGGCACCAGGTTTATTTTCACCTCAGTCACGACGCAGAGGGTGCCCTCCGAACCAACAATCATCTTGGTCATATTGAAGTTGTCGTCAACCAGAAATTGGTCCAGGTTGTAGCCGCTGACCCGGCGCATAATGTTGGGGTAGCGGGCGCTGATTTCAGCGACATTCTCTTGTGCTAGACGACGGACACCCCGGTAGATGTCCGATTCCAAACCAACGCCTTTCAGCTTGGCTTCAAGCTCTCTGGCGTCCAGGGTCTGAAAGTGGGTCTGGGTGCCGTCGGACAGGATTACGTCCAGTTCTTTGATGTGATCAAGGGTCTTGCCATAGATGACCGAGTGCGCGCCGCAGGTATTGTTGCCCACGCCACCGCCCACGCAGGCACGGCTGGATGTAGTGGGGTCTGGCGCGTACATCAGGCCGTAGGGAATCAGTTGGCGGTTCAGGTCATCCAGGACGATGCCGGGTTGGACTCTGGCCCATTGTTCCTCTTTATTTACTTCTATTATCTGGTTCAGGTACTTGCTGAAATCGGTGACGATGGCATGGTTCACCGTTTGTCCGGCCAGGCTGGTGCCACCGGCCCGAGGCAGCACTGGCACGCCGGTCTCGTTGGCCACCTGTATCACGGCCAGAACATCTTCCACATTTCGGGGGATAACCACGCCCACCGGCTCCATCTGGTAGATGCTGGCATCGGTGCTGTAAAGCACTCGGGTGAACGGGTCAAACTTGACCTCGCCGGAGACCCGGCTCTTTAGAGCACTTTCAATGTCGTCTCGTTCCGATGCGTGAACCCTTGCCGCTGCCGTAGTGACCATGTAGTTACTCCGTAGTTGTAGTCCCGATTTGAATCGAGTCTTATTCCGGTCAGCTTAGCTCAATCGTGATTCAGCTTCAACCAAGAGAGGGCCTGGTCACGAAATTTGTCGGCGATTGGTGACGGATGTAAACTTAGTCCCGTGCCTTTTGCTATTGGCACTCACGATGCGATTTTTCGCGTCGCCTGACGCTTCAGCCGGGGTTTGAACCATGCCTGAATTCACTAATTACATAAAAGGAACGCCCTCATGGGGGAGCTATCTACCAGCGACGATCAAGGCGCGTTGGCATTCTATGGAGCGTTGTTCGGTTGGGTTGATGAGGCCAACGAGATTGGCCCCTGCATGTACTATCACATGCAGATGTTGATGCTGCCGCAGATAAGGCTGTATCACTGGGCGGTTCAATATTCGTCCCATCTGCAGACATACCGGACATCGGTCGGTTCGCTGGACTGATGGACCCGCACGGTGCGATGTTCTTCATATTCAAGCCAGTCGCCTAGATTAACTAAAGCCAAATTAACTACTGGGAGCCTCAATTGAAGATCGGTTATTCACTATCAAACAATCAGGGCATGGAAAATGTACAGGGCGTAATTGACCTGGCCGTCCGTGCCGAAGAACTGGGTTTTGACTCAGTGTGGGCCAGCGAACACGTGTTCAACGTCAGCTACGTCTACGACCGCATCGGCTCCAAACCTTACTACGAACCGCTGACGGTGCTGACCTACGTGGCAGCCATGACCTCCACCATTGGTCTGGGAACGAGCGTTTTAGTGTTGCCGTATCACAACCCCATCCGTCTGGCTAAAGTCGCCTCCACCCTGGACGTGTTATCCGGCGGACGGTTGATGCTAGGCGTTGGCGTGGGTGTAATTGAGGAAGAACTCGAAGCCATGGGCAGTCCTTACGCCGAGCGGGGCGCCATCAGCGATGAGATACTGGCAGTGATGATTGAACTGTGGACCAAGGAAGACCCCGTCTTTGACGGCAAGTACACTCAGTTCTCGGGCATGAAATTCACACCCAAGCCCGTCCAGAAGCCGCATATACCGATTATCATCGGTGGCACCAGCAGAGCCGCCATCCGCCGCGCCGCCCGTGTTGGGACCGTTTGGCACCCAACCGCCCTCGCACCCGACGCATTGGCCGAAGGCATGGACTATCTGAAAGAGCAAGCCATCAAAGCCGGACGTGATCCGTCGGAGATCGGCGTCTCAGTCAGCGCGGCCATGGGCGACACCCACAACCACAACCGCTATTCACTGGGTGAAGAACCGGAAGAAATTATCGAACGTTCCCTGAAATACGCAGAAATGGGCCTGGAACGCCTGGTCGTTTCACCCAACACTCGAGACCAAGACCAACTCAAGCCTATCATGGAGATGCTGGCAGAAGTTGTGCTACCCGCAGTCCAAAGCTAAGAGCAGACAGCTAATTTAAGGAGTCCTGATGACTACGCACTCGTCCGAAGAGGTAAAAGCCCTGCAAGAATCGGCCCTCGAGCATCTCTGGGTCTATCTGCGGGAACCGGCCGATATGGCTGAAAAGGGAGACCCGGCCATTTTTGTCAGTGGCGAGGGCGTCCACGTAACCGACGCCAACGGTAAGACGTCCATCGATGGCATGTCGGGTCTGTGGCTGAAGAACGTCGGCTATGGCCGAAAAGAGATTGCCGACGCTGCCTACGAACAGATGCTACAGCTGACCTACATGCCACTTGGCACAACCACCGAGCCAACTATCAGGCTGGCCGAAAAAATCTCTCAGATCGCGCCTGGAGATATGACTCGCTCTTTCTTCACCAGCGGCGGCTCTGAAGCTGTTGAGACTGCGATCAAACTCTCCCGCGCCTATTTCAAGCGGGTTGGCGAGCCCAACCGGACCAAGTTCATCAGCCGGAAAGGTTCATACCACGGCGCAACCATGGGAGCTATGGCTCTGGGCGGTTCCCATCTCTATCCGAAATTAGACTACGAACCGTTCATGCCCGGCGTGTTCCACGTCCCCCAGCCACTGCCCTACCGCTGTGAATATGGCGGCCAGACCGCTGAGGAGTGCGCGGAATTTTGCGTCAATGCCGTGGAGGAGATGATCAAGTTCCAGGACCCGGAGACCATGGCCGCCGTGTTCGCGGAGCCGATCTCCAGCCCTATGGGATGTGCGGTGCCTGGCGACAACTACTGGCCCAGGCTGCGGGAAATATGCGACAAGTACGGCGTTCTGCTGATTGCCGACGAAGTGATCACCGGCTTTGGCCGCACCGGCAAGATGTTTGCCACCGAACATTGGGGCGTGGTGCCCGACATGATGACCGTGGCCAAGGGTATTACCAGCGGCTACATTCCCATGGGTGGCTGCATAACACGGGGAGAGATTTCAGATGCCTTTATTGGCAGCGTTAAGTCCTCTTTCAAGCACGTAATCACATTCGGTGGCCACCCCGTCGCCGCCGCAGCCGCCCTCAAGAACATTGAGATCATGGAGAATGAGGGAATGGTGGAAAACGCCGCCACACAGGGGGCGTATCTGCTAGACGGGCTAAAAGAAATGAAAGAGAAGTACCAGATGATTGGTGATGTACGTGGTCTGGGACTGTTCTGCGGCATCGAAATCGTCGCCGACCGCGAGACCAAGGAGTACTTCCCGCCCGAGGCCGACCTGGCCAACCGCATCACGTCCGCTTTCGCCGAGAATGGTCTGCTC
>Ga0209089_10000506_pt1 | contig 35943 bp, 36 predicted proteins | sample ArcticOcean_MG_C_FD_187431 | JGI IMG/M metagenome (GOLD analysis project Ga0209089, IMG submission 187431) | Marine microbial communities from western Arctic Ocean - ArcticOcean_MG_CB2_150 (SPAdes) (version 2) | ecosystem: Environmental > Aquatic > Marine > Oceanic | place: Arctic Ocean: Canada...
AGAACCTGTAGCAGAAGAACCTGTAGCAGAAGAACCTGTAGCAGAAGAACCTGTAGCAGAAGAACCTGTAGCAGAAGAACCTGTAGCAGAAGAACCTGTAGCAGAAGAACCTGTAGCAGAAGAACCTAAAACGGAATAACTTTTATAATCTAACTTTTGATTATTCTATTTGTAGAAAGTTAGTTATAAATAATTGATTTCAAAAGCCTTTTATTATTATAAAAAATAAAAAAAATGATACTTTTAAGTTAAATAATAAAAATTTTATTGAAAGGAGCTTTTTATGGCCAGTAGATTTGAAAAATTCTCTGAGAGAGCCAGGAGAGTTCTTTCACTTGCTCAAGAAGAAGCAACTCAGTTTAATCATAATTTTATAGGGACCGAACATATTTTATTAGGATTAATTAGAGAATCTGAAGGAGTTGCTGCTAAAGTTTTGCAAAACTTAAAAGCAGATACTCAAAAAATACGATCAGCTGTGGAATTTATTATAGGTAAAGGAGATAAACCTACATCTGGAGAAATAGGATTAACTCCTAGAGCAAAAAAAGTTATTGAGCTAGCGGTTGATGAAGCAAGAAAACAAGGGCATCATTATATTGGGACTGAACACTTATTAATTGGCCTTATGAGAGAAGGAGACGGTATTGGTTCTAATGTATTAGAAAGTCTTGACCTAACATTAGAGGTTATTAGAGAAGAAACTCAAAATGTAATATCAAAATCAGCTAAATCAAGTAACAAACCTCAAGGAAATATTTCTGGAAAGTCTAAAAATTCAACTACACCTACTTTAGACGAAATAGCAACCGACTTGACAGAGAAAGCTGAAAAAGGAGAACTTGACCCTGTAGTAGGGAGAGAGTCTGAGCTAGAAAGAGTTGTACAAATATTAAGCCGAAGAAGAAAAAATAACCCTGTACTTATAGGTGAGCCTGGAGTTGGTAAAACTGCAGTTATTGAAAGATTAGCTTTGCTTATGATGGATGGAGATGTTCCAGAAACACTACTTGGAAAAAGACTCGTAACAATGGAAATAGGTAGCTTAGTTGCAGGAACAAAATATAGAGGAGAATTTGAAGAGAGACTAAAAAAAATAGTTAAAGAACTTACCAGATCTAAAAATTGTATTGTATTTATAGATGAGGTTCATACTTTGGTAGGAGCTGGTGCTGCTGAAGGTGCAGTTGATGCAGCTAATATATTAAAACCAGCATTGGCAAGAGGAGATATACAGGTAATAGGCGCAACAACGCAAGATGACTATAGAAAGTATGTTGAAAAAGATAAAGCCCTTGAAAGAAGGTTCCAACCTGTAACTATTGAAGAGCCTGATGGAGAACTTACTATTGGAATTCTTAATGGTATAAAGAAACAATATGAAGAATATCACCAAGTTACAATAACAGACGACGCTATTAATTCAGCAGTTAGCCTATCTGATAGATATATAACAGATAGAAATTTACCTGATAAGGCAATAGATATTATAGATGAAGCAGGCTCAAGAGTCCGAATAAGAAATTCTTTTTATCCTAAAGAGCTAAGAGATGCTAAAAAAGAATTAGAAAAAGTTAGAAGATGGAAAGAGGATGCTATATCTTCACAACAATATGAAAAAGCAGCACAATTTAGAGATGATGAATTAGAACAAGCAACTATTGTTGAAAAACTTGAAAAAGATTATGAATCAGGGAAATCTAAAGATGCAATTGAGGTAACTGAAGATGATATATCTGAAGTAGTTTCAATGTGGACAGGAATTCCTTTAAAGAGACTTGATAACGAAGATAAGGAAAGACTTAAAAATATAGAAAAGGTTTTAAGTTTAGATGTTATTGGTCAACAGGATGCAATCGAAGCAATCTCTAAATCTGTAAGAAGAGCAAGAACTGGTTTGAAAGATCCTAAAAGGCCTATTGGTGCATTTCTTTTTCTTGGTCCAACTGGTGTTGGGAAAACTCATTTAGTAAAAAGGCTATCTGAATTTTTGTTTGGGACTGAAGATGCGATGGTTAGATTTGATATGTCTGAATATAGAGAAAGACATTCGGTTACTAGATTGATTGGAGCTCCTCCAAGCTACGTAGGATATGAAGATGGAGGACAGTTAACTGAAGCTGTTAGAAGAAAATCTTACTGTGTTATTTTACTTGACGAAATAGAAAAAGCGCATGAAGAAATTTATAATATATTACTACAAGTTTTTGAGGATGGAAGACTTACTGATGGTAGAGGAAGAGTTGTAGATTTTAAAAATACTATTATTGTGATGACTTCTAATTTAGGTTCCCAAAAAATATACTCAGAAGGGAAAATAGGTTTTAGTAAAGATGCTTCTACAAATAATATGGACCATAAAGCTTTTGAAGAGAGAGTTTTAAAAGAAGTTGAAGACCCAATAAATGGATTTAGGCCTGAGTTCTTAAATAGACTTGATGATAGAATTGTATTTCATCCTTTAGATAGAGATAACATTTATCAAATAGTTGATTTATTACTAAAAGAGGTTGGAAGCAGGCTTATTGCGCATGGATTGACATTAAATTGGACTGATGCTTGTAAAAAATATTTGGCAACTGAAGGATTTGACCCTAAAATGGGAGCAAGGCCGCTTAGAAGAACTATTCAAGAAAAGGTTGAAGACCAACTTTCTGATGATTTACTGAATGGAAAATTTTCAGCTGGAGATTCAATAGAAATAGATGCAGCTTCTGATGGTAAATCTTTAATTATTTCAAGATTAAAACCTAATATTAAAAAAACTTCTACTAAAAAAACTAATTAATTTATATATATTAGTTTCTTTTGGTAAAATGTTTTCAAAGTAAACAATTTAATTTTTTTATGTCTACAGCTTATTTCAATCTAATTGGTGGCCTTAGTGGAGATATGCTCTTATCTTCATTTTTTGATGCAGGGTTAGATGAAAAGAAGATTATTTTAGAATTAAAAAAATTAAAAGGATTAAACTTTGAATTTTCTATTTCAAAAACAAAAAGACAAAATTTAAGTGCGACTCATACAAATGTGATTTTGAAAGATTCAATTAAATGGGAATGGAAAAATTTTTATGAAGTAGTAGAAAAGTCTACTTTGAATAAACAGGTCATTATCAAAATAATCAATTGCTTTGATTTATTAAAATCTGCTGAACAAGATGCACATGAAGAAGAAAACCCTCACCTTCATGAACTTGGAACCTCTGATACTTTAGTTGATGTATGTGGTTTCTTTATAGCTGCTGATATATTAGGGATAGAAAATTTTTTTTCTTCTCCTTTGCCAGTCGTTCCAGGATTTATCACAACTAGTCATGGTACTCATGAAACCTTGGCTCCCGCTACAAAAAAAATAGTTGAGCGTTTTAAAATACCATTGAAATATATTAATAATTCATCTGATATAGAAACAATAACTCCTACAGGAATTTCAATACTTGCTAGTTGTGCAAATTTTAAAGATACAGTAAATATCAATTCAAGTATGAATGGTACTGGAGCTGGTAGTAAAGATTTTAAAAATTTTCCAAATGTATTATCAATTATTTTAGATTCCAATAGCAAAACAGGAATCAATAAATCTTTTAAATACCTCCTTCAAACAAATATAGATGATATGTCTCCAGAATTTATAGGTGATTTTATAAATTTAAGTATTTCAAAAGGCGCTTTAGATTGTTGGATTTCAACTTATACAGGGAAAAAAAATAGACTTGGAAATAATATTAATATACTGTGTACTGAAACTGATAAAGATAAATTTATAAATCTTATAATAAGTGAAACTTCCTCACTGGGGGTACGATCTAGCTTAGTAGAAAGGTATGAAGCCAAAAGAAAAATTGAAATATTTAAGTCATCTTACGGAAATATACAAATAAAGTTAAAATATTTTAATGGTGAATTACATTCTGTAAAACCAGAATTTGATGATTTAAAAAAAATATCACTTCTTAAAAAAGCTTCAATTTCTAGCGTTTCAAATATAATTAATAAAGAAATTAATTATAAATATTTTAATTTAAATTGAATCTATAGCTTTTTTTCTTTTATAGAAGGTTTGATCATAAGATATAATTACATTATTGCCTCAGTAGCTCAGTTGGCCAGAGCAGACGACTTGTAATCGTCAGGTCGGGGGTTCGAATCCCTCCTGGGGCTCCAGAAATTTTTTACAATTCTAATTAAGCAGGGGTTGGGGAGTGGTTAAACCCACCTGTCTGTAAAACAGGCGCTTTATGCTTCACAGGTTCGAATCCTGTCCCCTGCACCATTTATATATTTTTTTTACTTTAGTAATATGTCATTATAAATTGCCCACATAGCTCAGTGGTAGAGCGCGTTCTTGGTAAGAACGAGGTCGGAAGTTCAATTCTTCTTGTGGGCTCCATTATTTACCTTAAAATATTACCTTTTTGCCTCTGTTTGAAAAAAACCAAACAAAAAAACATATAAAAAAGTTAAAAAAGAGTATAAAATGAATTAATGCGCGATAGTAAATCGTATTTGTGTTTAATAACTAATAACTGATGGAGAATTGATAAGAAATGTCTAAACAAATATTTGATAGAAGTAAACCCCACGTTAATGTAGGGACAATTGGTCATGTTGATCATGGAAAAACAACATTAACAGCAGCTATAGCAACTGTTCTTTCACACTCTCAGGAGAATGTATCTGCAAAATCATTTGCAGAAATTGATAATGCTCCAGAAGAGAAAGAAAGAGGAGTTACTATTGCAACATCCCATACAGAATATGAAACTGACACTAGGCATTATGCCCACGTTGATTGTCCAGGTCACGCTGACTATGTAAAAAATATGATTACAGGAGCGGCTCAAATGGATGGAGCTATATTAGTTGTTGGAGCAGATGATGGACCAATGCCTCAAACACAAGAGCACATTTTGCTTGCTAGGCAGGTTAACGTTCCTAAAATTGTAGTAGCTTTAAATAAATGTGATCAAATGGATGATCCAGAGCTTTTAGAATTAGTAGAACTTGAAGTAAGAGAATTATTATCAAAATATGATTTTCCAGGTGATGATATTCCTGTTATTAAGGTATCTGCACTGCTAGCTTTAGAAAACGCAGAAGATCAAAATAATAAATGGGTACAATCAATTCATGAATTAGCAAAAGCTGTTGACGATTATATAGATATTCCTGATAGACCTGTAGACCAACCATTTTTAATGCCTGTTGAAGATGTTTTCTCTATTAAAGGCAGAGGAACTGTTGTAACAGGAAGAATTGAAAGAGGAGAAGTAAAGGTTAATGAAGAAATTGAAATAGTTGGCTTTGGCAAACAAGAAAAAGTTATTGTAACGGGTGTTGAAATGTTCCATAAAACTCTTGAATCAGGTATTCCTGGAGATGCAGTAGGGATTCTTTTACGAGGAGTTGAAAGAGAAGATATCGCACGTGGTGCAGTTTTGGCTAAACCCGGATCAATTTCTCCGAGCCAAAAAGCAAAGGCACAAGTTTATGTTCTTACCAAAGATGAAGGAGGAAGACATACTCCATTTTTTACAGGATATAAACCACAGTTTTATATAAGAACAACTGATGTAACAGGTGAGGCTCATTTAAAAGAAGGTGTAGAAATGATTATGCCTGGTGATAACACAGAAATGGACATTGAGTTAATGTACCCGGTAGCTCTAGAAGAAAACTTAAGGTTTGCTATAAGAGAAGGTGGTAAAACAGTTGGCTCAGGAGTTATTACTTCAATAATATCTTAAGATATTAGATAAGATAAACTATGGCTAAAAAAAGTGCTGTTCGGACTGTACTTACACTTGATTGTGAATGTGGGAAGTATAGTTATCATACAGAAAAAAATAAAAGAAATACGGAAGCTAGGTTAGAGCTGACTAAATTTTGTCCTAGATGTAGAGCAAGAAAAACATTTAAGGAAAAGAGATAAAATTGGCAACTCAACCTCCAAAGCTAAAAAAAGGTTTTGCACCTATATCATTCTTTACTGAAGTTATAGGAGAACTTAGGAAAGTTACATGGCCATCAAGACAGGAAGCTACACGTCTTACATTGATGGTGCTTACTTTATCAATAATTATAGGAATATTTCTAGGCCTTTTTGATATGCTATTTGCTAGATTTTTTTCTATATTATCAAATACATAAGCTTTTGCTAGGACAATTTTAAATGGTGAGAGAAATAAATAATAATAATACAGAAGAAGAATCTAGATGGTATATCCTTCATACTTATTCAGGGCATGAAGATAAAGTCATGACTAATTTGACACAAAGAGTAGAAAATTTAGATTTATCTAAAACTATTCATGAAGTATTAGTACCCTCAGAAGAAAAAATTGAAATCAAAGATGGAGAACGTCAGATAGTTAATAAAAAAATGTATGCAGGATATTTATTAGTTAAAATGATAATGACTGACGATTCATGGTTTGCAGTCAGAAACACTCCAGGAGTAACAGGATTTGTTTCTGCTGAAGATGAAACTGACAGAAGGCCTAAGCCAGTTCCACTTGAAGCTCACGAAGTTGAAAAAATCATGACTAGAATGAATAGTGGTACTCCTTCAGTAGATGTAGGTCTTACAAATGGAGATTCAGTGAAAATTCTTGATGGACCATTTGCTGAATTTATGGGTACTGTTGATGTTGTAAATAAAGAAAGAGGAAAAGTAACTGTTCATGTCTCTTTCTTTGGTAGAGAGACTCCATTAGAATTAGATTTCTTGCAAGTAGAAAAAGCATAAAAGGATAAAGTTTTGGCAAAAAAAGTTATTGGAATAATTAAATTACAACTACCCGCAGGTAGTGCTAACCCTGCTCCACCAGTTGGACCAGCATTAGGTCAACATGGTGTAAATATAATGCAATTTTGTAAGGAATATAATGAAAAAACAAAAGAACTTTCAGGTTCTATAGTTCCTGTAGAAATTGAAGTTTATGCTGATAGATCTTTTACTTTTACTTTAAAAAGTCCTCCAGCTTCAGATTTAATAAAGAAAGCTATTAATAAAAAAAATGCATCTAGTACACCAGGAGTTGTAATGATTGGAGAAATAACTAAATCACAATTAGAAGATATTGCCAAAATTAAAATGGAAGACCTTAATGCATATGATATGGATTCAGCTGTTAAAATTTTAGCAGGAAGCGCCAGAAGCATGGGCGTTGTAGTAAAGGATTAGTAAGTTGAAAAAAACATCAAAAAGATACTCAGAAATAAAAACTAAAACTGAAGATAGTAAATTTAATTTAGATGAGGCTATAAAGCTTTTGAAAGAATGTGCTAATGCAAAATTTGATGAAGCTATTGAATTTCATGTTAAAACTAATGCTGACCCACGTCATGCTGATCAACAAATAAGGCAAACTTCAGATCTACCTAGTGGCACAGGGAAAAATGTAAAAATATTATTATTTGTTGAAGGAGAAATTGGGAAAAAAGCTCTTGATGCAGGAGCTGAATATTTGATAGATGATGTTATAACAAAAAAAATCGAAGAGGGTTGGGATGATTTTGACGTTGCAATAGCTACTCCTGATATGATGCCTAAAATAGCTAAATTAGGTAAACATTTAGGAAGAAAAGGTTTGATGCCAAATCCAAGATCTGGGACTGTTGTACCAGAAGATAAATTACTTGAAGCTATTGAAAAAGCTAATAAAGGTAGAGTGGAAATAAGAATGGATAAAGATGCCAATATTCATACTAGAATTGGCCTATGCTCTTTTACAGAAGATCAAATTGTTCAAAATTTATCATCTGTTTATTCTGCAATAATTAATAATAAACCTGATGGAGTTAAAGGATCATTTTTAAATTCTGCTTCTATTTGCTCAACTATGGGACCAGGGATTAATTTAGATTTAGAGCAATTACATGAGAGTATCAGTACTTAAACTTTCATACGTATGATAAAATAATAGTACTTAAGACAACAGGTTTCAAAAGTATAAATCCTGTCGAGGTAAAAAATATAAAAAAGTTTTTTAATTAACCGGTCTTGTAATAGCCGGTTTTTTTAATGAGGTAACATTGCCAACACAAAAAAAAATTGAACAAGTGGAAGAATTAGCAAATTTATTTTCTAATTCAGATACTATTATAATTGCTGATTATAAAGGCACATCTGTAGCTGAATTAAGTTCTTTAAGAAAAGCTCTTAATTCTTCTTCTTCAAAGTTTAAGATAGCCAAAAATACTTTAGCTAAACTAGCAGCTGAAAAAGCAGAAAAAAATATATTAGCTGATCACATAAATGGTCCACAAGGATACATTTTAACGAATGAAGATCCTTCTCAAGTTACCAAAACTTTATTTGAATATACAGAAAAAAATTCTATAGAATTTGTAATAAAAAAAGGCTTGTTAGATAATGAATTGGTTGATGAATCAACTTTATTAAAATTATCTAAACTACCAAGTAAAGAGGTTTTACTTTCTAAATTAATGGGTAGTATGAATAGTCCTCTAACAAACTTAGTATTTGTTATGAATGGTACAGTTCAAGCATTGGCAACTGTAATACAAAGATATGTTGAAAAATCAGAAGAAGCTCCTGCTGAAGAAGTAAAATCAGAAGAAGCTCCTGCTGAAGAAGTAAAATCAGAAGAAGCTCCTGCTGAAGAAGTAAAATCAGAAGAAGCTCCTGCTGAAGATATAAAACCAGTAGAATAAAAAAACAAATTGTAAGGAGAATATAATGGCATTATCAAAAGATGAATTGATTGAAGAAATCAAGCAAATGTCAGTGATAGATTTATCTGAAGTTGTTAAGGCTTTAGAAGAAGAGTTTGGTGTTAGTGCCGCTGCTCCTGTAGCAGTTGCAGTAGCCGCAGATGGAGGAGATGCTGGAGCAACTCCTGCAGAAGAAAAAACTGAATTTACAGTGACTCTTAAAGAAGTTGGACCAAACAAAATTGCTGTAATTAAGGCTGTTAGGGAAGTTACATCACTTGGTCTTAAAGAAGCAAAAGATTTAGTTGAAGCAGCTCCTAAGCCAATTAGAGAAGATGTATCTAAAGATGAGTCTGAAGAAATTAAGACAAAAATAGAAGCATCTGGTGCTTCAGTTGAAATTTCTTAAAATTTAATTTTTTTTTTGGTGGATAATTTAAAAAAGACTATTTGATTGTCCACCATCTACATTTAGGCAAGTTCCTAAAATCATACTAGCATTTTCTGATGAAAGAAAAGCTACAGTATCTCCTACAGCTTCAGGGTAACCAAATTTTCCCATAGGTAAATTGCTTTTTATAAAATCATTTACAGTTTCTTTAGAGTTATTTGTTACAAAGTTTTCCCAGCTGCCTTTATCATGTTTTATTGATCCAGGAGCTATACAATTTGCAGTAACTCCCGTTTTTGCAAGATCTATTGCAGTGTGTTTAGTAATTGCAATTAAAGCAGATTTTGCTGCCATATAAGGCGCTGAACCTCCGAACTCTCTTCCATAAATTGAAGCAATATTAATTATCCTGCCCCATTTATTATCAACCATGTTTGGAAGTAAAAGCTTAGTTAAATTAACGGCGGCCCAAGTATTTATATCCATTACTTTTTGGAAGTCATTTATAGATGAAATTGCTAAAGATTTAGTGCCAAGACTTCCTCCAACATTATTAACGAGAATATCTATATGACCAAAATGATCTTTAGATGCTTTATAAAGATTTTCAATTGAATTTTGATCAGATAGATCAGCATTAAAGCAAAATATTTTAACATCAAATTTTTCAATTAGGTTTTTAGCTTTATTTAAATCATCATCTGATCGAGCACAAATTATAATATTAACACCTTCTTTAGCTAAAGAAATTGCTGAGGCTAAACCTAAACCTCTAGAACCACCAGTTATTAAGGCGTTTTTATTTTTTATACCTAAATTCATAAATACTACTTAGAATCAGTTTTACCAGTTTTACCAGTTTTATCAGTTTTACCAGTTTTACCAGTTTTACCAGTTTTTTTCTTTTTAGAATCAAAATCAGATTTAGAACCATACCAAGATGAAAATTCAACAGAATTTTTAAAATCTTTTTGTTCACCGCATTTTTTACAAGTTCCTGTTGAAACAGGGCCGTTAGGAGGATCTATTACCCAATGGTGAGTTGAACCATCTTTAGCTTTAGGACAAACTTCTATTTCTTCAATTTCTGTATCTGTGGAAATATTTTTTTTTGGTTTTTTTTGGAGCATATGATTTTATTTTAAAATAATGTTATTTTTATTTTAACATTTTATGAGTTTAAATTCCTTATTTTTAATTGTTTAAATGATCAGTGTAATTTACTCTTTTTATAATTAAGCCTATATTTGAACTGATTTTTCTTTCTGATTCTTTGTATTTTGAAGTGTGTGATTTATTTTTATTAACTAATATTTCAGTAATTGAGCAATTTTCAAAGTGAAAGTTTAATAGATTTTCTTTTGGCAAGTTCAATAAAGAGGTTAGAAGTACTCTCATAAAACCGCCATGTGAGACTATTAAAACTTCTTTTTCACTGTTAAAGTCTAAGTATTTTATAAATTCCTTTGCTCTATCAAACAAATCTCCAAAACTTTCTCCATCAGGTGCTTTAAATTCATCTGTAGCGTTTTCATATTCTTTTACTAGCTCTGGAGATTTTTTTGCTATATCTTTAAATAAATTATTTTCCCAATCTCCAAAAGACATTTCTCTAATTAAATTTGTAGTTTTATAATTTTTAAAAATATTCTTAGCAGTTGTTTGTGTTCTAATTAAATCACTACTCCAAGATTCTGAAATTGAAAAATTAGTTTTAATGAATTCTCCAGTTTTTTTTGCTTGTAACAATCCTAAGTCATTTAAAGGTGTATCAATATGACCTTGAGTTCTTCCTTCTACGTTAGCATTTGTTTGCCCATGTCTAACAATAATAATTTTTTTCATTATTTGAAGTATATATACATCATTATCTAAATTACTAATAAAATTACATGAAATTTTATTAGAATTGTAAAGGTTATATTTATATTAGTTCTTTATACTATCTTCATAATGTTGATATAGAATTAAATGAATTAAACTTTTTATTTGTTTATTTATATTTAACTAGTTATAGAAAAGTAATAAAATGTCAGAAATTGTAATCTCAGCCACTAATTTACATAAATTTTATGGAGTAATAGATCCACCAGTTCATGCTCTTCGTGGTGTAGATTTATCTATAGAAAAAGGAGAGATTGTTGGAGTAATGGGCCCAAGCGGTTGTGGTAAAACAACGTTATTGAATTGTCTATCTGGTTTAGACTCTATTGATGATGGTAATATTCTTATTCAAGGAAAATCACTGAAGGATCAAAATGATGATCAGTTAAGTGAATTTAGAGCAAAAAAAATGGGGTTTGTTTTTCAAACATATAATCTTCTTCCAGTACTTACAGCGGTTGAAAATGTTGAGCTTCCATTACTTGTGTCTGGTTTTTCAGGAAAAGAAGCTAATGCTAAAGCCATTGAAAAACTTGCAGAAGTAGATCTAGAAAACCAACAACACCAGTTACCTGGGCAACTTTCTGGAGGTGAAAGACAAAGAGTTACTATGGCGAGAGCTTTAGTTAACGATCCTGCGATTGTATGGGCTGATGAACCAACCGGTAACCTAGATAGTGAAAATGAACAAGTTATTATGGATTTATTAATTCAACTAAATAAAGATAATAATCAAACATTTGTTATAGTTACACACTCAGAGTACGTTGGTGGAAGAACACACAGAATTATAAACATGAAAGATGGAGAAATTTCTAAATAATGAATAAAATATTTGGAATACCCGCAACCAATTTAGCTATTGTTATGGCGATTTTGTTAATTGTTGTTTTTGTATTAGTAATTTTTGGTTCGATAAAAAGATCTATTCTATTTAAGATGGGAACTAGGAATATACCAAGAAGAAAAGGGCAAAGCTTATTAATTGTAATTGGTCTTATGCTTAGTTCAATAATTATTGCAGCTTCCTTAGGAATAGGAGATACAGTTAGGTATTCTATTAGATTTGTTGCAGTAGACAGTCTAGGTATAGTTGATGAAGTTATTGAAGGACCAGGGAAACAACTTTTTGGGGATGAATATTTTGACTATTCTGAATTTACATATGTTCAAGATATTTCCAAAGACAATACTAATATAGACCAACTGATTCCCTATATTCAAACTAAATTACCTTCTTCAAATGAACAAAAAGATATTGCAGAAAGTAATATGAATATAAGAGGAATAGACTTCAACTATATCAATCAATCTTTTGAAAATTTAGATGGGAAAGAAGTTTCAAAAGATCTTTTAGGCCCAAATACTGTTTTTATAAATTATGATGCAGGAAAAGTATTGGAGCTAAGTAAAGGTGATACTATTCAAATTTATACAAATAAAGGTCCAAGTGATTTTATTGTTGAAGAAGTCCTTAAGCCCGGAGGAATAACAGGAGGTAGTTCATATCCTTATGTCACTTTTGAACTCTCAACCTTACAGAAACTTCTTGATAAGGAAAATAAAATTACTAATATAGCAGTTTCAAATATTGGTGATGGAGACGAATCTTTAGAGTATTCGGATGATGTTACAAAATTTCTAAGATCTCAATTAACTAACAAGGATGTTGCTTCTGAAATATTTGATTTACTAAAGTCCAATGATATTCCTAAATTTATTAATCTGGAAGCTGAAGAAATTAAGGAAACTGACAAAGAGACTTATGAAAAATTAACTGAACTTTCAAAAAAATTAATTGATAATACCTATGATGATGAATTTTTAACTTCAATAAGTGATTATCCAACACGATTACTATTATTAGGTATTTTAGAAAAAACGGAATTTCAAAAAGAAGCTACAAAAATTTTAATTTTATCTCAGGATCTTACAAGATTACGAGTAAATAATACTAAAAGTGATGGAGTAAAATTAGCTGAAGCAGTCTCAACTGGAGTAACAACAATTTTTTCAATTTTTGGATCTTTTTCTATAATGGTTGGAATGCTTTTGATTTTCTTAGTTTTTGTACTTCTTGCAGCTGCTAGATCTACAGAACTAGGTATGGCTAGAGCTGTTGGTCTTAAAAGAAGAGATTTGATTCAGCTTTTCACATATGAAGGTACTGTATATGCATTTTTAGCAGCCATAGTAGGTACTTTGCTTGGAGTAGGATTAAGTTTTGGTTTAGTTTTTATTCTTCAAGATCTTATAAGTTCTGATAATTTTACTATCCTGCCATACTATTCGCCTATTTCGTTTTTAATTGCTTTTGCCAGTGGATTGATTTTGACTTTTATAACTGTAGTATTTTCAGCTTACAGAGCTAGTAATTTAAACATTGTTGTTGCAATAAGAGGTCTTAAAGATGAGTTTGTGAAAAAAGCTCCTGATCCACTTAATATTAGGTTTAATCAACTTTTGTGGAACTTGTTTTATCCAATAAAACAGCTATATTTTATACTTACAGGAAGAGCCCCAAGATTTAGAAGTTTTTTATTGTTACTAATTTTTCCTGTGTCTTGGCCGTTTAATTTTACTAGATCTTTATTTGTTTTATTTGGAAAACATTCATACGTTTTACTTGCTATTATTTCTCTATTGCTTTTACTTACGGGCATACAAAATGATACATATATTAACATTTGGTTTGGATCAACCGGAGGAGTCTTAGCGGTAGCATTATTAATTAGATTTATTGCATCAAAATATATAAATGATCCAGAAACAGTTAATCAAATTGGAGGGACGCTTGAAGGAGGATCAGTACTGCTTCTCAACTCCTTGCCTTTGAGCTTTTTTGAAAGTTTTACTGGAGAGTTATCCCAACCAGGACCATGGTCATGGCCACTAGGAGGAGCAATATCTACGGCAGCAGCAGTTTGGCTTCTAATGAGTAATACAAGATTTCTAATATTTATTCTAAACTTGATTTTATCAAGATTTTCAGGACTAAGAGCTGTTACTAAAACAGCTATAAGTTATCCTATGGCATCTAAATTTAGAACAGGATTAACTGTAGCTATGTTTGGATTAATTATTTTTACTTTAATGATTTTTTCTGTGTTAAATGGTATTGGAGATATAGCATCTGAAGAACCGGAAAGAGTTACAGGAGGATATGACATAAAAGCATCTATAAGTTCAGAATTACCTATTCAAGGGCAAATTGAAGACTCTTTAAACATGAATGAATTTACAATAGTTTTTGGTTCATCCAGTATAGGTGTTGAGATAAAAGAAACGGAGGGAAAAAATACTAGTTTCAAAACTTCTAGACTGATTTCTTACGAAGAAGATTTTATGAATACAACTAAATGGAGAATGGCACATTTTGATCCTAAATATGGTTCTTCTGACACAGAAATTTGGCAATCATTAGTTAGTAATCCTAATTTGGTTGTTGCAAGTGGATCAATAATACCATCTGGAGATCCTTTTGGTCCTCCAGATAGAAGTTTCAAGACATCGTTTATAGAATCTGGTGATGAAAAAGAGATAACAGCATTTGATGTAAAAATAAGAAAAAGAAGAAATTCAGAAGATGCTGAAAAGTTTACTGTTATAGGTATTGTGGAAAGACTTGCTGAAGATTCTGGATTTGGTGGTGGAAATGCAAAGTTTTATACAACTTATTCTAATGGTAATAGTATAGCTAAAGAAAATCTTCCTCTAGATAACTATTATTTTTTATTGTCAGGGGATCAAAACCCGAAGAATTATGCTAAAAAACTTGAAAAGACATTTTTAGCAAATGGTATGAATGCATATAGTCTTCTTGATCAACTTGAAGCAGAACAAGCAACAGCTAATGCTTTTAATAAACTATTTCAAGGTTTTAGTGCATTAGGTTTAGTAGTTGGAGTAGCGGCTATAGGAGTACTTTCTGTTAGAGCTGTAGTTGAAAGAAGACAGTCTATTGGTGTTCTTAGAGCAATTGGATTTAGATCAAGTATGATAAGAACACAATTCTTAATTGAATCATCTTTTATAACGATTTTAGGAATTGTTGTGGGAATATTCTTAGGAGTATTACAATCTTGGCTAATATTCAATGAAATATCTAAAGAATTAGAAGGTGCAAAATTTGTTATTCCTTTTGGTGAAGTCGGAATATTAGTAGGAATTACAGTTATAGCTTCTATATTAGCAAGTATTATACCTGCAAACCAAGCAAGTAAAACATTTCCTGCTGAAGCACTTAGATATGAATAATTAAACCCCTTCAGGTCTAATATCTGCTCTAATTGTTTGCATGTTTTTTTTGATAACTTTATTTGCCTCTTTCAAATCTTCTAGAGTATCTATATCAAATAAACTTTGTTTGAAGTGTGGTTTTAAATTTTTATAATCAATAAAATTATTATTATTATTGTTATCTGTAATGATTTTTTTTGGAGATAATTCTAATTCTTCTGATAAGTATGTTTTAAAAATTTTTTCCCAGTCATTTTTAATATATATAGCATGAAGAGGATTTATTATTGAGTTATTTTTTATAAAAGTAGATTTATTATTCTTTGATTTGTTAAATAATAATTTTATAAATTCTTTGGAAAGAAATGGATAGTCTCCTCCTATTATAAAAATTTGTTGATTTATAGAATTCTTTATTCCTGAGTAAATTCCTGATAAAGGACCTTTATCAGGATAAATATCTTCAACTATATACATATTTAGAGCCATTCCTAAATTAGGAATATCATCATCTTGATTTTTTCTGACGACTAAAATTATGTCGGAGAATAAATCTTTAATTGATTCGTGAATTCTAATTAAAATTTGCTTGCCTCCTAAATTAATAAGAGGTTTAATCATTTTAATTCTTTTATTGAACCCACCTGCTATTATTACTGCTGTCTTATTATTCATAATCTATATTATTATATTAAGCATATATGCTTTTTGATGAAATAAGGAAATTTTATGAGAGAAATAATTTTTGATTTTGGAGATTTTATAATTGAAGGAATATTAAATAATTCTCCAACTTCTAATCTTTTCTATGATTCATTACCAATCAGCGGTGAATCTCAAATTTGGGGAGATGAAATATATTTTTCTACACAAATCAAAATTGAAAATGATGATTGGGCAAAAGAAACTGTAGAATTAGGTGATATAGCATTTTGGCCTCCTGGTAATGCTTTATGTTTATTTTTTGGTTCTACCCCTATCAGTGCTACCAATGAAATAAGGCCCGCTTCTCCTACAAATATTATGGGAAAAATCAAAGGAGACTTAGAGTTGTTAAAAAATGTGAAACCAGGAGAAACTGTAACCGTTAAGTATAAATAAAATGTCTTTTTCAGAAAAACTTAAAAATAACAATTTAGATTTATGGAATAAAACTCATGTAAACCACCCTTTTGTTCAATCTATAAAAAATGGCACGCTTGATTTTGAAAATTTTAAATTTTATATGATTCAAGATTATAAATTTTTGATTGAATATTGTAAGGTGATTTCTATTGCTGTCTCCAAATCTAACGATTTTGAGACAATGTCTTTTCTTTCAAAGCTTATTGAGGAAACTCTAAATTCTGAAATGACTCTTCATGAAAAATTTTGTAAAGACTATGGAATAAAAAAAATTGAACTATTGAATTCTGAAATGGCTCCAGAAACACAAGCATATTGTAATTATCTAATATCTACCGCTTATAAATTTGATACAAATCTTATTTGTTGTGCTCTTTTACCTTGCCAGTGGGGTTACGATGAAATTGGTAGAAATCTTGGTGAAAAAAATAGTACTGAACCTAATTCATTTCATAAAAGATGGATAGATTCTTATAATGACCCAGAATATCATAAAATAACCTCTTGGCTTATAAATCATGTTGATTCTAATGAAAAAAACATAGATAATAAAATGGCTAATAATATTTTTAGAGAATCTTTAAAAAATGAATATTCTTTTTGGAATTCAGCATGGGAAATATAATTTTAAGACAGGATAATAATGACAGTAAATAAAAGAAATAATCAAATAATTTCAACTCCTTTTAATGGAGCTTCATCTGCTCTATTAACTGGAATAGAGACTGGATCAAAGATGCTTTCAGTTAATGAGATAACTTTAATCGAAGGTGCCAAATCTGAATATTATGAAATTCCAAATGTTGAAGAAAGTTTGTTTGTAACTGAAGGTCAAATTACATTTAGGCTTGGAAACCAAGTTTTTATTGCATATAAAGGGGATTGTGTTTTGGCTAAAAAATCTCAAGGACACGGGTTTGAAAATTCAGGATCATCTAAAGCTGTGATAATTACTGTTTCTCCTTCTGTAAAAGTTGATAAAAATATAATTCCTCAACCTGATTTTTCTAATAAAATTCCTGATCAAGGTTTTTTTGATAGATCTAAAAATAAGCCTTATGAATTTGCTCCTGGAATTATGAGACATGATATGGTGGGAGATTTTCTTGGTGCAGAATCAACATATTTTTCAGAATTAATTTTTGACCCAGGAGCGATTGCTCCTAATCACTATCATCCTAAACATGAAGAATCTATGTTTTGTCTAGATAGCAAATTAAATATCGTATATGCTGAGGAAAATAATATTTCTTTAAACCAAGGAGATATGTTTACCTGTGAGATAGCAGTAAGACATGGAATATTTAATGATCATAAATCAGTGGGTAAATTATTGGCTATTCATTCTGTTTTAAATCCTCCTCCAAGGATAGACGTCGATTAGATTTATAAAAAATTATTACTGAAACAATAATTCCTAAAAAAGGAGGTATACTTGCTGCAAAATAAACTCTTCTCAATCCTTTTTTTAAGTTTGATCTAGATATTTCTAAATCTTCTTCAAATAATTTCAAAGAACTTTTTTCTAAATATTCCTTTTTTATATCCAATATTTTTTCTTTAGATATAATGTTATCTGGGCTATATAAATCCTTTCTAGGTGGTTCATAATTATAAGTTGTCATGTTAGTTAATAAAATTACACCCAATAATGAACTCCCTAATGAGATTCCAAATACTCTAGAAAATTGCAAACTAGTAGTAACTATTCCTAATTTTTCTTCAGGTAAATTGTTTTGTATGGGAACAGTATAAGCAGAAAAAGCACCAGTAGAGCCAAATCCAACAATAAGAGCTAAAAGCAGTAATAAATTAAAATTCATATCTAGGTTCGTATATCCCAAAAGAAGCATTGAAATTCCTACTATACTAAAGCCTAATGTTGCTATAGGAAGTAGAAGTTTTATTCTCCCAATAAGGTTACCAAAAATATTTGCACCAATTGCAGAACCTATAGATAGGCTTATAAGTACGATTGATGTTTTAGATGCTGAAAATCCATAAACTCCTATTAAAGAAAGAGGTAAAAACACAGTCAAAACTATCCAAGGTATAACTATAAATAAAGATCCAATCATTCCTCCTGTAAAATATTTTAATTTAAATAATTTCAAATCAATTATTCCTTCTTCATTATTTTTTTCTATATAAATAAAAATAAATAAAGAAACTATAGCTACAAAAAAAAGGATAATAATATTCAGTGAGAAATAAGTATTATTTTGTCCAATCATTGAAATAGCTAATAAAAAAGTACTAGCAAATAATGTAAAAATAATTGCACCTTTAAAATCAAATTTATTTGATTTTATTTGTTCTGATTTAGGAAAAAGTTTTATTATGATTATGATTGCTATGACACAAAAAGGTATATTTACAAAAAAGATCCATCTCCAACTAATTAAATCATTTATTACTCCTCCAATTATGGGTCCGAGAACACCAGCCGCAGTAAATCCTGCAGATGTTATTCCCAACCATTTCCCTCTTTCCCTTGGTTCCCAAAGTGAAGCTACCATTATCCAGACTATTCCTAAAACGCCAGCAAAACCAATACCTTGAATTGCTCTTGAAAAAATAAAAAAAAACATATTGTTACTTAGACCACAAATAAGTGTGGAGAAAGCAAAAAGTACTAAAGATGGAACTATTACTTTTTTAGGTCCAAATAAATCGTTTAATTTTCCAATAATAGGAACAAAAATTGCTGAAGTTAGAGAAAAAGCTGTGAAAATCCAAGCATAATATTCAAACCCTCCTAAATTTGCCACTATAGAAGGACCAGCTATAGATACTACAGATTGGTTTATAGATGTTATAAAAAGACAAAATAATAATGCTGACATCATTTTGATTTTGATGCTTTTATTTAGAGTAACTAAATTATTAATTTTATTTTTCCTTATTGATTTTGCTAATACTTACAAAACATGGCCAAGAAAAAGAAAAATCTACATTACTTATTTCTTTGATTTTATATTCTTTGATTGAATTAGAACTTGCATTTTTAAACAAATTAAAAAGCAGTTCAATATCTTCTTTATTAGTTCCTGATCTTTGAACCCATTTATTAAAAGTCATTGGAACTTGAGTTACAGTTTTATCAATTAAATTGAATCCATAGGATTCAATTTTTCTTGCCCAGCTATCTATGTCTAAACTTTCTACATGAGTTTTATCCCTTATTTTTTCTACTTTTTGTTGCCATATTCTAGGTTCTTTATTTTTTGAAGTTGAGGTGTCAGCTAAAATAAAATATCCTTGATCTTTCAATGTTCTTTTTACTTCTTCAAGAAATTTATTAATATTACTAAAATGATGCGGAGCAGTTCTGCATGAAACTAGATCAAAATAATTATCTTTATATGAAATATTCATTGCATCTATTTCTTCAAATGTTATATTTGTAATTTTTCTTTCTGAAGCTATTTTTTTCGCTTGCTCTATCATTTTGTATGAAATATCTGCTGCAATAACATGTCTTGAGAACTTTGAAATTTCAAATGCAGTAAATCCAGGCCCTGTGGCTAAATCTATAGCAATATTTAAATTTTCTAACTTAGATACCCAGTTTTTTATTTGAATTAAACTTTCTCCTGAAGAATGCGTAACACTATTTACATAGTGTTCTGCATTATTATTGAACTGATCTTGTGTAGAAAAATTATTAGACATGATTTATTATTCTAATATATTATTCAACTAAATAGTAAGTAGATTTTCTAAACATGTTTTTAAATATTTTGTTTGTAATACTAGGAGGTTCATTAGGCGCCTTATCTAGATTTACAATAGGAACTCAAATGGATAAATTATTCAACACTACTTTTCCAATTGGTATTTTATTTGTTAATCTTTTAGGGTGTTTTATTATAGGCTTAGTAATGAGCGCTTTTCAAAATAAACTAATGGTAAACGATAATCTGAAAATCTTTCTTATAGTTGGATTCTTAGGGTCCTTAACAACATTTTCTACTTTTGCATTTGATAATTTAAATTTATTAACATTTAAACATTTTTTATATTTATTTGTAAATTTATTTTTGACTAATTTTTTTGGTATAGTTATGGTGTTTTTGGGAATCAAAACGATAAAATTAATTTAATTTTTTTTGTGAAAGGAAAATAATTTGGGAACAATTAGATCATTATCTATAAATATAGGTAAATTAAAACCAATGAGTTATAAAGAAAATATTAAAGTTATTTCAAAATTTGGGATTGAAGGAGACAGGTTTTCTAAGTTAAATGATTCTAGACAAATCATGATTATAGATTCTAATTTATATGAAATTAACAATTTGAAAAAAGGATCTTTAAGAGAAAATATGCTAGTAGAAAATTTAGATTTAAATTCCTGTTTTGAAGGACAAAAAATATTAATAAATGATGTGATAGAAATGAAAGTAACATTAGTTAAAGATGCTTGTGCAAGTATAAATTATAATGACTCTGAAGTAATCGAAAAACTTAGAGGTAATATGTATATTTTTGCAACTCCGATAAATTCAGGAACTATATCTCAAAATGACAAAATAGAAATAATATGAAAAACTCTTATTTATTTATACTCGTAGGAATAATTTCAATAATCTTGGGAGTAATAACTGCAATACTAATAAATAATTTTATTAGTTAATTTTTTTTTAAATTGTACAAACGTAATAATTATTAACGTTAAAATAGCAAAAACTACAGAAATTCTTACTGCATTTATAGATCCAAATTCTCTGGAAAAATAACCTAATAAAAATGCTCCTAATGGTTGTGTGCCTATAGTGATTGCCAAAATTCCTAAAACTCTTCCTCTTATTTTTCTATCTGCAGAACTGATTATTAGAATAGATTGCATAGTTCCAAATCCTGCCATTCCTATTCCTCCTATTAACATTAGAGACAAAGCTATAAATATAGAATGAGTGTATGTAAAAACTAAAATACAAAAAGCAAATATATAAGAACCTATTAAAAATACGGGTAGATTATTTTTAATAGGGTAATTTGCAATTAGTAATGTTGCTATTGTTGCACCTAAGCCTTCTATTCCTAAAAGAATACCAAGTATTACTGGAGAATTTGATAAGTTTTGAAAAACAAGAACTGTTAATTGTGTTTGGTAGGTAAAAACGAAAGAATTCATTATGATTGTTACCACTAGAACTGTAATTAGAAGGTTACTTTTAAATATATATTTTATACCTTCAAATAAGTCATCTTTTAAAAGAGATAAAGATTTGGAATTATTGATTTTCTTTGGTGGCTCAGTTATTTTACTGCATGTAATGAAAGCTATAAAAAATAAAAATGATCCAAACATATATATTGGAAATAAATCAACCCTTAATAAAACAACACCTGCTATTATAGGACCTATTATTCTAGATATATTACTAGATGCCATATCTAGAGCTATAGCACTAGAATACAATTCTTTATTTACGATTTCACTCAACATGGATCTTCTGATAGGGAAGTCAAATGACCAAGCTAAGCCTGCTACAAATGCTCCTGAGCAAATTTGAATATAATTTAATGTTCCAAAATAAGCACTTACACTTAATAAAAAATATATTATTGATGTAATAAAAAGAGTGACTTTTAAAATACTCTTTTTATTATATTGATCTGATATAACTCCAATAAATGCACCAAATAATAGCATTGGCGCCATCCTAAAAAAAAACATTATTCCTACAAGAAATTCATCTTTAGTAATACTATAAACATAAAACCCTAATGCTATAGTTTCTATCCACCTCATAGCCATACCAGTTGTTCCAATAAACCAAAGCTTTTTAAAATCTTTAGTATTTATGACTTGTAAAATAGGGTTCAAATTATGACCTTAATTATTGAAATATTGTTTCATTATAAACTCATATTTTTTAATTTGTTTGACAAACTTTATTTTTTCATAGTATACTTCGATTTATGGAATTAAATACAACAACTATGAACATGGACATGATGATGACTTTCTCTAAGGGGGACGTCTAGTTTTTGTTATGTAAATAATATCCAAAAAAATTAGTGAACCCCTAAATGGGGTTTTTTTTATTTAAGGAGTAATAATTATGACGGAAGAATATAAAATATCTACCCAAGCTTTGCATGCTGGGCAAGAACCAGATCCTACAACAAATTCTAGGGCTGTACCAATATATGCAACAACATCATATGTTTTTAATGATACTGAGCATGCTGCAAATTTGTTTGCTTTAGGTGAATTTGGTAATATCTATTCACGATTGATGAACCCAACAAATGACGTTTTAGAAAAAAGAATAGCAGCTTTGGATGGTGGTGCTGCAGCCTTATCTTTTGCATCTGGTCAAGCTGCGATTAATGCAGCTATTTTGACAATTGCACATAGTGGGCAAAATATAATATCATCAACAAGTCTTTATGGAGGAACTTGGACTCTTTTTACTCAAACTTTTTCTAAATTAGGTATTGAGGTAAGATTTTTTGACCCATCAGAGCCAGAAAAAATCAATGATTTAGTTGATGAAAATACTAGATGTGTTTATTTTGAATCTTTAGGAAATCCTAAGAATGACGTTCCAGATTTTGAAAAAATTTCTAAAACATCTCATGATCATGGACTGCCAGTTATATGTGATAATACAGTAATGACACCTTTTCTATTAAGGCCAATAGAGCATGGAATTGATATTGTAATTCACTCTACTACTAAATTTATTGGAGGTCACGGAGTACATATAGGAGGAGTTATTGTTGACAGTGGTAATTTTAAATGGGCAGATGACCCAGATAAATGGCCAGAATTTTGTGCCCCTACTCCTGCTTATAATGGAATAGTATTAGAAGAAGCTCTAAGACCAATAGGAAATATTGCTTATATAATCCATATCAGAACACATTGGCTTAGAGATACAGGTGCAGCTATGAGTCCATTTGCCGCTTGGGCAACTATTCAAGGAGTAGAAACATTACACTTAAGAATGCCAAGACATTCAGAAAATGCACAAGCTGTGGCAGAATTCCTTAATAAACATAAAAAAGTTGATTGGGTAAATTATCCAGGACTTAAGTCTCATCCAGATCATAAAAGAGCTAATAAATACCTTCCAGATGGGAAAGGTGCAGTAATTGGATTTGGAATTAAGGGAGGAAAAGAAGCAGCAATTAATTTTATAAATAATGTAAAATTACTGAGTCATCTTGCAAATATAGGTGATGCTAAAACTTTAGTTATACATCCGGCGTCAACAACTCACTCACAATTGACTGAGGAAGAACAAAAAGAAACAGGAGTAAACCCTGAGTACATACGTTTATCAATTGGATTAGAAGATATTGAAGATATTAAAAATGATATCAATCAAGCTTTATCATAGATGAATTTTTCACCCTAGAAACTTCTAGGGTGAAAATAGAAGGAGAAAATTGAATAAAATAAATAGTTCAGACGACTATAGGACAGATAAATTCTCTAATTATATAAAAGAGTTTAAAATTCCTTTTGCCTTAAACCTTGACAGAGGAGGGAATCTTGAAGATGTATCTATTGCTTATGAAACATATGGTAGCCTTAATGAGAAAAAAACTAATGCTATACTTATTTGCCATGCTATAACAGGCGATTCACATGTAGCAAAGCATAATGAAAAAGACTTGCCTGGTTGGTGGGATGCTATGGTAGGCCCAGGAAAGCCTATAGATACAAAAAAATATTTTGTTATTTGTTCAAACATATTAGGTAGTTGCAGAGGAACTACAGGTCCTAATTCTATTAATAAAGCAACTGGCAAATTTTATGGCGCAGACTTTCCTGTTATTACCATAAAAGATATGGTAAATGTGCAAAATTGCTTAATTGGCTATCTTGGAATAGAAAAACTACTAGGCGTTATAGGTGGCTCTTTAGGAGGATTTCAATGTCTAGAATGGGCAACAGAGTATCCTGAAAGAATAAATGGATGTCTTCCTATAGCTTCTTCTGCAAGACTTACGACTCAAGGTTTGGCATTTGATGTCGTTGCAAGGAATTCTATAATAAGTGACCCTAATTTCAATTCAGGTAATTACTATAAAAATAAAAATAAACCTGATGTAGGATTAGCTTTGGCAAGAATGTTAGGACACATAACTTATTTGTCTAGAGAGTCAATGAATGAAAAATTTGAAATAGATAGGAATAGTCCAAGAGAGTTATCTACGAGTTTTGAAAAGAAATTTTCTGTTGGAAGTTATTTAGCTTATCAAGGTGAGAAATTTGTAGAAAGATTTGATGCCAATAGCTATATTACACTTTCAACTGCATTAGACTTATTTGACTTAGGATCTACTAAAGAAATTCTTTCCCAAAACCTTTCTAAATCTTTATGTGATTGGCTATTAATTAGTTTTAGCAGTGATTGGCTATATCCTGCATTTCAATCAATTGATATTGTCGAAGCTTTGATTACTAATTCTAAAAAAGTTTCATATTGTAACGTACATTCAAATTCTGGACATGATGCATTCCTTTTAAAAGAAGACATAGAAAATTATGGTCAAATTATTAAATCGTTTTTTGGAAATCTTCACGATCAAAACAAAATAAATAAAAAAATTAAATCTTTTGATTCTAAAGTAAACATAGGTTTAAATAATAGGATAGATTTTCAATATATTTCAAATCTAATTCCTGGTAAGTCCAGTATTTTAGATTTAGGGTGCGAAAATGGAGATCTTATAGAACAATTGTCTTCAATAGAAATATCTTCAGCATTAGGAGTTGAAATTAATGAATCTAATGTTATATCTTGCATTAATAAAGGCATAAGTGTCATTCATAGTGATTTAGATAGTAGACTAGAAAAATTTTATGATGGGCAATTTGATGTTGCAATACTATCTCAAACTTTACAATCAATTAAGAATGTTGAAAAAATATTGAAAGAAATGACTAGAGTAGCAAAATCAAGTATTATTTCTTTCCCTAATTTTGCATTTAAGCCTATGAGAGAGATGTTCTATAACGAAGGAAAAGCACCTAAAATCTCAGGTTGGTATGGTTATAATTGGTATGATACACCAAATGTTAGATTCCCTTCAATTAATGATTTTTTAGAATTTTGTGAAGAAAAAAATATTAAAATAAAAAAATCTCTTTATTTAGATACAATTGAAAATAAAAAAATTACTGAAGATCCTAATTTAAACGCTGATAGTGCGATTTTTTTAATTTCCTAATAAACAAAATTAGAAGAAATAGTTCCTAGTGCTATCATAAAGAAAATAATTGATAAAATTGTAATTACAACTTTAGGACCTACTTTTATTAACTCCTTTAAATCCACAGATATTCCTATGGCAATCATTGATAAAATGAATAAAAATTTTGCTATGGATCTAATGTCTTGACCTACACTTGCACTTATTGTTTCGGTACTTCTCAAAACTGAAAGAATTATAAATCCTACAATAAACCAAGGTAAAAATTTAAGTATTGATTTTAAAATATTTGTTTTTTTGTCATCTTTTGAATTATTAGTTTTATAAAAAAATCTTAATATCACTACCAGTGGAGCTAAAAGTATTACTCGTGTAAGTTTTACTACTGTTGCAACATTTGCTGACATTGGACTAACAATAGATGAAGCTGCAACGACTTGAGCTACTGCATATACTGACATTCCTGCAACAATTCCATATTCATAATCTCCTAGACCTAGTGCAGGAGCCAATAAAGGTAATAATATTATTTGACTTGCACCAAGAATTGCACTTATCCCTATTGCTGCGCCTATTTGAGTTGAAGTAGCTCCTATTACAGGTGCAACAACAGCCACTGCAGAATTCCCACAAATTGAATTTCCTACACCAACTAAAGTTGCTAATTTTTTGTCTAAATTTAAAAATTTATATCCTACTAAATAAGAAATTATCATAGAGCCAGTTATACCAACAATAATCATGAAAAATAAATTCAGACCATTTTCAACAAGATCTGGTAAGAAAATACTTGCCCCCATTAGCATTACTGAAAATTCAAGTATATATTTACCTGTGAATTTTGCTCCTTTATCTAAGTGCGATAATTTAGGGATGAATTTTAAATTTTTTATGATTATTCCTATAACTAAGCCAGATACTAATGTATCAATAACCTTAATTTCAAAAGAATTAAAAATGTAATTAATTATTACTCCAGTTATTAGACAGAATAGTAATCCTGGTAAATATTCAACTAGTATTTTTAAATTCATGGTACTCTTATGGTATTAATTTACAATAATTCTAATTAATAAAAATGTAACTTACACGTTCAAATAGATATTTTTTCAATTGCTTAATCTTTCTTTATGTGTAGAATCTTACTTTAGTCCATTACAATTTTAGAAAGAAGAACTAATGTCAAAACTCATAACAGGATCTAGTTTATTTATCGGTGTTTTACTAGTTTTAATTTTTAATTTCTTAATTCCTGGGAATTCTAAAATTTTTACTGAAAATATTACTGAAATTAATTATATGACAGAAAATTTTGGCCTTCATGTAGATTCTATTCAGATATATTTAGTTTTAATAAGCTTGGGATTACTATTATATTTAAATGGAATTTTAGGAATATATAAAGGTATAGGAAATAGAGAAAATAATTTTAAACCATTGGCTTTATCTTTAAATATTATTGCTGTTACTTTGTTTTTATGTACTTTAGCAATTGGAAATACATTTGCAAGCGCAGCTAATTTAAATTTGGGCGCCTATCAAGTAGCTCAACAGGCAGCACAAGCAGCAGCAACAGGAGATCAAGCTGCTATAGAATTTTTTAATACTAGTTCTATAAATTCCATAATTTCTTTTTCTGTATCATCTGGAGTATTTGCACTGTATTGGGGAGCATTTTCTATATCTACTTATGTTTTATATTTAGCAATTATTTCAACTGGATATATTATTTTAAAGTCAGGTAGCCATTACATAAGTTCATTAATGAATTATATAGTAGGATATGGACTTATATGTACCGGAGCAATTTTCTTAATATTGAATTTAATTTGGAAAATAAACACTGAAATTGGTTATCAAATGTTTTCAGTTTCTCTAATTATATGGGCTATATTGATTATTATTTTATCTGTAAATATTTTAAGATCTAAAAAAGCATAATCATTTATTTATGTTTATAGCTTTCATAGCTTCGTGATGAGATAAACCATCATCTCGAAGCTTTGAATATAGTTGTTCGTCTATATTTTCTCTATTTAAAAATCCTCTGATGTCATATTTATCATTTGATTCTAGTTTTAATAATCCATCTTCAATCATTTTTTCTAATGGATAGCCATCTACTTTAAGTGGAAATTTTACAACTCTATTAATTCTAGCTGATTCATAAATCCCCATCATTATTTCTACAGTTTGAGCAGCAATGTCACCTGCTCCTCTGTGTTTTTTCCCTCCTTCGATCCAATTTAATAATTCTAAAGTTTGTTCTGCGTTAGTGTTCCCACCTATAGCCACATCTCCTTCATTTAAATTTATAGGTATATTTTTCCAACCATTAGAGTTGCTATTGAAAATTTTTACTTCGGTCTCATTTATTTTTAGAAAGCCTTCAGATCCATATATTTCAAATTTTCCAGCATCACAATTATTATCCATCAAATCTGATTGAATAAAAAACTGTAAGTTTTTTTCAAAATGAATTAATCCAGTACAGGAATCTTCAATGGGAGTATTTCGTTCATATTTATTTGTGTATCTTTCAACTGATCCTACAACCCATATAGGCTTTGGGTCACCTAAAATATACCTTGCTCCATCTATAGAATGAGTTCCCCAATTAAGCAAACCATCTTTTACTCTTAATTCTGCTCTTAAGGGGGTTCCTATAAGTCCTTCTTCAACTATTTCTTTAGCTTTAGTCCATCCAGGAGTAAATCTTCTTTGGTGAGAAACTATTAATTTAACACCTTGCAATTTACAAGCCTCTACCATAGCGTTAGCTTTTTCTATTCCTATGGCCATAGGTTTTTCACATATAATTCCTTTAACATAAGGTGAACTTGCTACTTTAATTGTTATTTCATCGTGAAGTAAGTGCCACACACAAATTGATACGATTTCTGGCTTAGCAACATCTAACATTTCTTCAAAATCACTAAATCCATTAGGAATATTAAATTCTTTCTTATAGTATTCAACTGCTCCAGGCACTGGATCTGAGCACGCAATTACATCAATTTCTTCAAGTTTTTGATATCCTTCCATATGGGCGTGTCCAATTCCTCCGCATCCTATTATTGCTGCTTTATATTTCTTCATCTGTTCCTCCAATACATTTTATTAACGTTTCTTGTACAAGTAATTCGTGATCTATACTGTATAAAGGTATAGATTTACTATGAACTCTTTCTAAAAATAAATCTAAAGATTTTTTATATCTTGGACGATCTTTAATATTTATTTTGTTAATTCCTTTTTTAAAATTATCAATTTTTTCATTAAGACAAAGTCTAATTTTTTCAGCTGGTTCAAAAGGCTCCATAATTGCAGAACCTTCGGTTCCATAAACTTCAAACCTTCTTGCTATTGGTAGCGTTTCTAAAGCTGATATATCAATGATTGCCATGCATTTATCATACTCTAGAATAGAGATAGTATTATCTGAAAAATTACTATTTTTACTTGATGAATTTTTAAAAAAACTATTTACTTTATTAGGCTTCCCTTGAATCCAGCAAATTTGATCAATCATGTGGCCAGCTAAGTCGTAAAATATTCCACCCTTAAATTTAGATAAACCATTTCTAGAAAGATTTTCGTTTAAAGGATTATTTTCTGGAATATTAGTAGACATATGAGCTCTTATCATAAATATATCTCCTAATATTCCAGACTTAATCCATTTAGATATTTTGTTAAATCCATCATGCTGTCTAAACATATATCCCAATTCAATAATTAAATTTTTCTTTTTAGCTTTTTTAACTATTAATTCAAACTTTTTTAAATTATCACCAGCAGGCTTATCAAGCATGACATGTTTATTATTATTAATACATATTTCTAAAGCTTCTAAGCTATTTTCATTTGATTCTTCAATAAAAACTATATCTATATTTTTATTTTTTAATACTTTATCAATGTCATTAATCCAATTTAATTCATTCCAAATCTTATCTTCAGAATTCAATAAGAGTTTTTTTCTATTTGAATCTGGCTCAAATAGACCTTTAAAGCTTATTTTTTTTGAATTTATTAAAAGATCAAGCCAGCCCTTACTGTGTCCATGTTTTGTTCCCCATTGGAAAACTTCAAATTTTTTCATATTTTAAAATTTATTTAATTTATATTATTTATTAAGCTATTTTAAGGATTATAAAATAATATACTATAATTTATTAATCAAAGTAATTATAAATGAACAGGAGAGTTCAAATGGCAAAATTTTTAATAAAAGCAAGCTACTCAGCTGAAGCTTGGGCATCTCAAATAGAAAATCCTCAAAATAGAATAGAAATTGTGGGTAAGCAGATGAAAGCAATGGATTGTAATTTAATTCAAGGATATTTGACTTTTGGAGATTCTGATTTAATAGTAATTTTTGAAGCACCTAATAATGAAACTGCAGCAGGAATGCTTATTAAAGTAGCTTCATCAGGAGCATTGAGTAATATTTCAACAACAGTATTAATTGATCCTGAAGATGGCGTAAATGCTATAAAGAAAGCTAGTGATTTTAATTACTCTCCACCGTCTCAATGAAATTTATAAAAAAACTTAATATATAGATATTTAATCACATTTAAAAAAATGGCTCCCGAGACAGGATTCGAACCTGTGACCCGCTGATTAACAGTCAGCTGCTCTACCGCTGAGCTACTCGGGAATATTTATTTCTCATACAATTATAAAGCACGTTCTATCAACTTGTAGTTACTTTTTAAATATTTCTTGATTTTTTTTTTGCCTATATTCAAAAATTCTTCTTAAATCTTGCTTGACAAATAATTCATTTGTAAAAATACCAAAAAGAACTTTATACTTTATAATATTTTCCATAAAAGTTTTTCCTCCTCTTTTTGAAAATAAATGAGAATGCTCCCAAAATAAGTAGGGTCCTTTAATTTGCTTATCACAAAAAGATATTTTTTTTTTATAATCTATAATTCTACTTTTCCACTTAAAAGTAATTTTATTTCTGACAATTTACTCCTTCTATACTTTTATAATAATTACAGTAATTTTTTAATATAATTCTTGAATTTATTTAAATTATCATTAAAATTATATTAAAAAATTACTAATAATACAGGCAAAAATATGATGAATAATCAAATGAATATTTCGGGAGAAAAAATAGAAGAACTACAAAATTTAGCTTCTCAAAATTTATTTATGCATGCACAACAAATTAATGATTGGGCTGGGGATTTGAAAATTTTTGTTAAGGGTGAAGGGGTATGGGTAACTGATGTTAATGGTAATAAATTTTTAGATTCTATGGGTGGATTATGGTTTAAATCTGCTGGTTATGGGAGAAAAGAAATTGCTGAAGCAATGTATAAACAAGCTTGTGAAATAGAAACCCCTCCTGCTAATGCTGCATGTATACCACAAATAGAACTAGCTGGTAAGATTGCTGAATTATATCCCGATAAATCGGCTAGATCATTTTTTACATCTGGAGGATCAGAATCAGTAGAAACTGCTGTAAAAATGGCAAAAAAATATCAAATCAATACAGGTAAACCTGGTGCTTACAAAGTGATCTCTCGTAGATATTCTTATCATGGATCTACTGCCATGGCTGTAAGTTTAGGGAAGGCATCAACTTCGGATACTATGGGACCTGAAATGCCAGGAACTATACATGTACAAAATTGGGATTCTTACAGAATCCCAAATAATATTAACCCTGTTGATTATGCAGTTCATTGCGCCAATCAATTTGAAGAGGCTATTTTGCATACAGGTTCTGATTCAGTAGCAGCTATGATAGCTGAACCCATTTCTGCAACTTTTGGTATTCATATTCCACCCAAAGAATACTGGCAAAGATTGAGAGAAATAGCAGATAAACACAAAGTTGTATTAATTGCAGATGAAGTTATTACAGGCTTTGGTAGAACAGGAAAATACTTTGCTACGGAGCACTGGGACATTATTCCAGATATAACTACTGTGGCCAAATCTCTTACAAGTGGTTATTCTCCATTAGGAGCTGCTATAGCGACAAAAAAAATTGCAGATTCATTTATAGGTACTGAAAATGAAATGTTTAGACATCTTATTACATTTGGAGGTCATCCTGTATCTTGTGCAGCTGGATTGAAAAACTTAGAGATTTTTGAAAAAGAAGACTTAGTAGAAAAATCTAATGTAATGGGGATTTATTTACTTGAAAAATTATCATCTTTAAAATCTTTGAAAATTGTTGGAGATATAAGAGGCTTAGGTTTATTAGCAGCAATAGAGCTAGTGCAAGATAAAATAAATAAAACAAAAATACCATTGTCTTTTGAAATACAAAAAAAGATACCAAATTATTTATTTGATAGAAATATTATCTCTTTTAGAGCTGGTGATATTATTTCTCTTTGTCCTCCATTAAGCATAACTAAAGATGAGATAGATTTTTTGATAGAAGCTCTTACAAGTGCAATTGTTAAGGTTGAAAAAGAAATTTAATAATGTAGTTTTTACTATTATTTTTTAGTTTATGTGTTATGTTTACTATAACTTAGAAAAAACTCAAAAAAATTATATTAATAAGAGGGTTAACTATGGTCAATAAATCAGATATTGAAAAAAATGAAGAACTAGTTGATAGAGATGGATTTGGACCTTCTACTGTTCAAGACGAAGTAGTTTTAGAATTGAAAAATCTACAAACTAATTTTACAACTAAATTTGGTACAGTTAAAGCATGTGATGGAGTATCTTATTCTGTTAAAAAAGGTGAAACTTTAGGTGTTGTTGGTGAATCAGGTTCAGGTAAATCAGTAACAGCTTTATCTATTATGAGATTGATTCAATCACCTCCAGGAGAAATTACAGGAGGTGAAGTTATTTTAAATGGAAGGAATATTTTAGAGCTTTCTGAAAAAGAAATGACTAAAGTAAGAGGTGGAGAGATTTCCATGATCCTTCAAGATCCTATGCAAGCATTAAATCCTGTTTTTGATATTAACAATCAAGTTGGAGAAGCAATAGGGATTCACCAAAAAGTAAGAGGAAAAACTAGATGGAATAAAGTTGTTGAAGCTTTAAGAAAAGTTCGAATCCCTGCTCCTGAAATGAGAGCTAAAGATTATCCTCACCAACTATCAGGAGGAATGAGACAAAGAGTTGTAGGAGCTATAGGAATTTCATCTAATCCTTCTGTAATAATCGCAGATGAGCCTACTACTTCACTTGATGTAACAATTCAAGCTGCATATTTGAGACTATTAAAACAAATTCAAAGTGAAACTGGGACAGCGATAGTTTTTATTACTCATGATTTTGGTATTGTCGCAAAGATGTGTGACAGAGTAGCAGTTATGTATGCTGGAAGAATTGTTGAAATGGCAGATGTTAGAGAAATATTTAATAATCCTTTACATGAATATACGAAAGCTCTTATAGGATCTGTTCCTAGACTTGAAGAAAAAACTGGTAGACTACCTCAAATTGAAGGACAACCACCACTTTTGTACAATCTACCTCCAGGTGATGCTTTTGCTCCTAGGTCTCCTCTTAAATTTGATGAAAAAGATGCTTTGATTAGACCTGAGCTTGTAGAGGTAAAAAAAGATCATTTTGTTCAGCTATCAAGATGTTCTGTTGCTGATTTTGATAAATATAAAGATAAAGTTTCTTATTAATTTTTTTAAACTATATTGATGTGAGGAAAGTATGACAACAGAAGAAAAAAAAGATTACTCAAATGTTGGATCAGCTATAGGGTGTTCTAACGATGGAGATCCGATTATTCAAGTGAGAAATGTTAGAAAATGGTACCAAGTTAATAAAGCTATACCATTTTTTGGAAAAGTTGATTGGCTAAAAGCTGTAGATGATGTTTCTTTTGATGTTCGTGCAGGTAAAACAATTGGCCTTGTAGGGGAATCAGGTTGTGGAAAGACTACGACAGCAAAAATGGTACTTGGTTTAGAAAATCCAAGTGCTGATGGAGAAGCAGAAGTTGGAGAAATCTTTTTCCAAGGAGAGAATATTAATGAACTTACAACAGCTGGTAAAAGAGAAATGAGACGATCTGTTCAAGCTGTTTTTCAAGATCCTTGGTCATCTTTGAATCCAAGAATGAGAGTTAATACAATTATTTCTGAACCATTAGAGATAAATACAACTATGACAAAACAAGAAAGAGATACTAGAGCTGGAGATCTACTTGCAGAAGTAGGATTAAACCCATACCAAGGTAATCTTTATCCTCATGAATTTTCAGGCGGACAAAGACAAAGAATAGGTATAGCAAGAGCTTTAGCGCTTAATCCAAAACTTATTGTTTTAGATGAACCTGTATCTGCTTTAGATGTTTCAATTAGAGCTCAGATAATGAATTTACTTGTAGACCTTCAAAATGAACACGATTTGGCTTATATTCTTATAGCTCATAATCTAGCTACTGTAAGGTATATGTGCCATAGAACAGCTGTTATGTATTTAGGAGTAGTGCAGGAATATGGAGACACAGAAGAAATATTTGCTCAGCCTACACATTTGTATACAAATGCTTTAATTTCAGCTGCTTTGCCATCTCATCCTGATATAGAAAGAGATGAAATTGTATTACCTGGTGAGGTAGTTTCACCTGTTAATCCACCTGATGGAGATGTTTTTATGACAAGAACTCCATTACCAGTAAGAAAGAATCATAAATTTACTAAAGAGAGACCTCCTTTGGTTGAAGTAGGAAAAGATCATTATGTTGTAGAGACTCCTTGGAGTACAGTAACTGGGCATGATCTATCAGAATTAAAACTTTCTGTGGATCAGGAAATGAAATCTGTGGATCAGGAAATGAAATAATTTCTTTTGGCTCCCGGGCCTGGATTCGAACCAGGACTGGAGGAGTCAAAGTCCTCTGTCCTACCGTTAGACTACCCGGGAAAAAATTAGAATACATTAAATTTACATTGATATTAAGAATTTTCAAATAGAAAAAACTTATAAAATTTAAGGATTTATATCTAATAAATTAAAATATGAAAAACAAATTAAATTGGAATGAAATAAATTTTAATGATTGGGCGTCTTACACTGGAGCAATAGTTATTGGATTAGTACTTGGATTATGTTTTTGTAAATTATTTTAGTTCAAAGCTAACATACTTTTAATCCAACTAAATTTTATTCAGTTTTCTAAATTTTTGACCAACTGCACCAAATCCAATTTCTGCAATATATAAATTTCCTTTAGAATCTAATGCACATCCATGTCCTGCTTCACTCACTTCTGGTATCCCTCTCCATCTTGTGATAAGTTTTCCATCTAGATTCCAAATTGAAATACCATTGTTACCTCCCCCATGTTCTACAACATAGACATAATCTCCTTGAAAATACACATCATGAGGTCCTGCTATTCCATTAGTCCATATATCTAAAAGTTCCCCTTCAGTAGAAAAAATCTGAATTCTGTTATTTTCTCTATCACAAACAAAAACTCTTGAATCTTTAGAAACACCCAATTGGTGAACAATTGAAAATTGTCCATCTCCAGTACCTGGTTCACCCCAAGATAACTCATAATCACCCGTTTTGGAAAATCTATGAACCTTTCGATTCCCATATCCATCACTAACAAAGATTTTCCCATCAGGGGCTATGCTTGAACCAGTTGGCATATTAAATGGTAACCCTTGAGTTCCATCAGTAGTCAGAGTAGATTTTGTTAAACCAAATTCTCCCAATTCAAGTACACATTCTCCGTCAGGCTTATGTTTTGTTACTTGATGAGTTTGATGATCAGTTAACCATATATAACCATCAGGATCTATGTTTAGACCATGGGGTACTCTAAATTCACCCTTTTTAGATCCAAATTTTCCCCATGAACCAAGGAATTCTCCATCATTAGACCATTTTGTTACAGGGTGTAAATTTCTCGAAAAACCCCAAATATTATCATCAGCATCTACATCAATATCTGCACTTTGACCTAAATTCCAATATTCAGGAATTTTTTTGGGCCAGTTTTCTTCAACTTCATATCTAAATTCACCATCTCCAACTATCATTATTTAATCCTTTTCCATATTTAGTACAAAATATAATATTTCAATTATGAATCAATCAGACTAATTATTCAAATATATGATGCCTGAATTAGATATCTAAAATATTATCCAACTAATTATCCAACTTTATCCAACCTTTTTAAGTATTAAAATAATAGATTCATTTATAATTGATTTGGTATCATTACAAATAGAAAAACAAATTTGTGATTGTTTTTATGACGTAAAAGTAATTTGGGGCCTTAGCTCAGCTGGGAGAGCGCTTCCCTTGCACGGAAGAGGTCGGGAGTGTAATTCTAAGTTCAAATCCTACTCTTTTTCACCCCTAACATTAGTTTTTCAACAATTTTTTCAACAATATCTTTAGGTTTTAGTGATTTTCTAAAGGATTCTCAACAATATATATATGGTGAAA
>Ga0209089_10000510_pt1 | contig 35867 bp, 36 predicted proteins | sample ArcticOcean_MG_C_FD_187431 | JGI IMG/M metagenome (GOLD analysis project Ga0209089, IMG submission 187431) | Marine microbial communities from western Arctic Ocean - ArcticOcean_MG_CB2_150 (SPAdes) (version 2) | ecosystem: Environmental > Aquatic > Marine > Oceanic | place: Arctic Ocean: Canada...
TGGTGGTTGGCGCCACCGTGGTCACAATGCTGGAGGGCGCCGTAGTGGCGGGCGGCTCAGTTATGGCAGGCGCTGTGGTGGAAGGAGTCGAGGCTGTCTCAATGCCTTCCTGCACCCGTTCCTCGCTGCAAGAAACCAGGGACGCGACGAGAAGAGCGACCAGTGTTGTCGTGGCGTAGCTCCGCCTGACCCTCATCAAGACAGTGGCCTCCTTCCGACACCCACGTCCGACCGTTAGTTGTTCTTGTCAGGCCGGGTCGGGCATCCAACTCCCGTGGGCACCGTAGGGGACCCTCTGCGGGAGGTTGACGGTAGCCACAGGGGGACCTTCGAAGTCTCGGGCGTCGATGATGAGGAACTTCGACTTGTCCGAGTTCTCGTCGTGGACGATGCAAAGGACCCAGCCCTCGTCCTCTTCTGCGTCTGGGCCGGCAGGGGCAAACACCGGTTCGCCACCTTTGACCCCCGTGCCCAACTCATGGTCCCAGCGTTGTCCTGTGGTCAGGTCGTACTTGTAGAGCGTTTCGCCATACTCCACGTAGTCACCACCCGTGTCTGGCAGCGCCATCAGGTATCCGTAGCGGGCCGGATGACCCACCAGACGGTCGTCAATTCGGCCGAAGTCTCCCCGACGGTCGTCTAGTTGCTCCTCATGCACCGTTCCAGTCACCGTGTCAATGGTCCACCTCCAGAGACAACCAGACGCCGAGTAGTCGTCTCCCGACTCGGCAAAGGCCGAATCCAGTCTGGACACATGGAGGATCAGGTCGTCGCCGTCCTCGTAGGCGTTCACCGGGTGGAAGACATAGCACGGGTCGATCTCGTGCCAGGCCACGTCCGAGTTCGTTCCGTTTCGGGGCATGACCCCGAGCCGCGCCCCCGCCTCGGGCTCAAACCGGAACGGCAGTCCTCCCTCGGCTATGGACTCCAGGTTGAAGGCCAGGGGAAGGTCCATGAACACGACGTGATTCTGGGTGATGTTGAAGTCGTGCATCATCACCATTTTGGGGATGTCGATGGGCTCTGTCTGGACCAGTCGGCCTTCAGCGTCGGCCCGGTGGTAGGTGAGGTAGGGGGGCTCGAATGAGAAATAGCTGAAGAACAGCAACTCGCCGGTTGCCGGGCAGATCTTGGGATGAGCGGTTACCGATGTGGTCAGTTTTCCGTCGAAGTCCCACGGACCGACGGTGTCCAACCCGGGGGTCAACTCATAGGGGAAGTGCCCTTCTTCAAGGGCCAGAATCCGGTCGGCATGACGGATCACGTGGGTGTTGGCTAGGCCCATGGTCAGATCGTCCATGGTCTCCATCGGCTTGTCGCCTGACCCGTTCTCGAAAGGCCGGGTTCGTACGAAGCGGTTGCGGTACGACAGGGCCCGGCCACCTTGGAGGGCCAGGCCGTGGACCATGCCGTCGCCGAAGAACCAGTGCTCGGACCACCCGCTGGACGGGTTGGGCCCCACACGCAGGTAGAGGCCATTGAGTTCCTCGGGGATCTGGCCCTCGGTCTCGAGGTCGGTGGTCGTCGCTTCGACCTGCATCGGTTCCCAGTTGCCGCTCAGGTGCCAGGGGACAGTCTCGACTTCGTTGCCCACGGGTGTGTCTCCTTCGTTTGTTCCGCTTGGGCAGGATAGTCAAGGCCCCTGATTGACGACCATGCCAGAGGCACGTCGCGACCATCCGATCATGGCCGGGCACGAACTACGTTCGGCCTGTGCAAGCGGACGTCAACGTCGGTGAACGCAAGCCAGCGGTAGTCGACCAACGCGCCGGCCGGACTGCCGGGATTTCCGAGGCGTTCCTGGTGCCCGCCTCGAAGAGTCCATGTGGATTTTCGGCGGCGGCCGTGGCAGTTACCGTGATGCACCGCCCAAAGACTGACCTTCGTGGACACGTGGCCCAACCAGACATGGTCGGCAGAGAGATGACATGACCCCCCTTCTCAAGACCGAAGGCCTGACTGTCACCTTCGGTGGCCTCAACGCCAACGATGGCGTGGATCTCATCGTCGAAGCCGGATCGTTCGTCGGCCTGATCGGCCCGAACGGGGCCGGCAAGACCACGTTCATCGATGCCATCACGGGCTACGTCCCAACCTCTTCTGGAACAGCGAACTTCGACGGCCACGACCTTTCCGCACTCAAGCCCCACAAGCGCTCCCAATTGGGACTGGTTCGCACCTTCCAGTCCCTGGAACTCTTCGAGGACCTCAGCGTCCGAGACAACTTGCTTGTCGCCGCCCACCCCGCCCGCTGGTACACGCTCGTGTTGGACATCTTGCACCTCCGACAGCAGATCCCGGAGGTCGATGCCCGAGTCGATTGGGCCCTGGAGGTCGTCGGATTGTCCGAACAGGCCGACGTCCTGCCGACTGATCTACCCCACGGTCAGCGGAAGTTGGTTGGAGTAGCCCGTGCCCTGGCCCCCCAACTGAAGCTGGTCCTGCTCGATGAGCCGGCTGCGGGCCTCGACACGGCGGAGAGCAGTGCCTTGGGCGACCACCTACGAGGATTGTTGGACCACGACATCACCGTGTTCCTCGTTGACCACGACATGGGCCTGGTGCTCAGTGTCTGTGACTACATCTACGTGATGGATTTTGGCCAGATCATTGCCGCAGGTACCCCTACCGAGATTCGGACCAATCCTGACGTGAGGGCCGCCTACCTCGGTGAAGAGACGGGCGAGGCCCAGACTCGCTACGCCGGGGAACTGCATGACCTGACCGGTAGCGAGGACGAAAGGTGAGCAGTGACCAGCGCTTGCTGGCCGTCGAGGACATGGACACGGGCTATGCGGGCGTTCCGGTCGTGCGCGGCCTGGACTTGCACCTCGATGAGGGTGAGGTGGTGGCTCTTCTCGGCCCCAACGGGGCCGGCAAGACCACCACTCTGTTGACCATCTCAGGGCTAATTCCGCTTCTCCGAGGGTCGATCACGGTTCTTGGTGAGCCAGTTGACTCCCGCAATCCCCACCGGTTGGCCCGCCTCGGCCTGGCCCATGTGGCCGAGGATCGTTCCCTGTTCTTCAACCTCACCGTGCAGGAAAACCTCAAGTTGGGGTTGAGATCCAGCCATCGGGAGCAGGAAGCAGGATTGGAACGCGCCCTTGAACTATTTCCCGCACTCCTTCCACTCATGGGTCGCCGATCCGGCCTGCTTTCGGGTGGCGAACAGCAGATGCTGGCTATGGCCCGCGCCCTGATGTCCCAACCGAGGCTGCTGCTCGTCGATGAGATGAGCCTCGGTCTGGCTCCGATCGTCGTCGAAAAGCTTCTGCCCATCGTGCGCGACTTCGCCGACCGCACTGGGGCCGGGGTGCTCATCGTCGAGCAGCATGTCAATCTGGCCCTCGACATTTCCGACCGCGGATACGTTTTGAACCACGGTGAACTGGTCATGGAAGGTGTCGCCGCCGACCTGCTGGCCCGGCCGGATCTCCTTGAGGCCAGTTACCTGGGCGGAGACGTCGATCACGGGGTGTCGGACTGACTGACTCCGACAACGCCGATACCGGCCCGGTCGGTCGGCCGTCACCGGCAGCCACGTAGGTAGTTGCCGAGGTGACACACCCCGACGTTCTCAGGCCGCGTGCATGCCGCGAGGCATCACAAAACAGCGCGAAACGACGCGAACCAGTGACCAACAAGAAGTGCAGGTCAGAGGAGGTTTCAGGACGTTTGCGCAGGTCGGCGAAACAGGTCGACATACCTTGCCAAGGTGAGGGTCTCGGGTTCGAATCTCGTCGTCCGCTCCACGTGAACCTTCTGCCCAGCAGGGGGTTCTGTGGTTTTTCTGTGTTCAAATGCCCTGAGGACATTTCCGAGTACCCGAGGGCTCCCCGGTTCCGTTCCGAATCGGCGTGCGGGCATCCGAGGCAGCAATTACCGGTTTCCCATTCCGACGTTACGCTTGCAGCAACGCATAGAAGCAGGCCCGATTTGATAAGTCGAAAAAACGCCGGTCGAGGAGCAAGCGGGCTCGCTGTGGCTTTGATGGCTTTTGGTCCCATCATCATCAAGGTCTCTGATCTTGCCGAATTCCGCTTCATCTTCTGGAGACTGGTTATCGCGTCCGTTGCCTATGTAGTCGTTCTTCACCTTCGGGGACTCCGACTTACTTGGTCGGCTATTCGGGATTCCTTCTTGGGCGGCCTTTTTTTTGTTCTCCAGATCGTCTTCTTCTTTCTGGCCATACGGCGGACCAGCGCTACACACGCCACCATCGTGATGGCATTGCAACCGGTGGTACTACTGACTGTTGCAAGGACGCAATTTGGAGAACGTCCCCGACCATCGTTTTACGTATGGTCGCTGGTGGTAATCCTGGGCGTCCTCCTGACGATCTCTGAACAAGACCCGGGAAGTGAAGCGACCTTTGGAGGAGACGCCTTAGCCCTAACCGGGATGCTGCTTCTTTGCGGCTACTTCACCGTCAGTAAGCGAGCTAGAGACAGACTTGACATAGTTACCTACCAGACATGCTTGACATTGATCGCACTCCTTCTCGTGACCCCGATGGTTCTGATCTCCGGACACGGATTGGCACCACCTGGCATCAATGATTTGTGGCCCGTCCTTGCGATGGCTGCAATTCCAGGCACCGGACACTTTTTTCTCAACTACGCGCACGCTCACGTGGACCTATCCGAAATCGGCTTGATCAATGTTCTCTTCAACGTCCTGGTCCCTCTTTACGCATGGTGGTTCATCAACGAGTCCATTACCGGACTTACCGGCCTAGGAGTCGGTATCGCCGTTGGGGCTGTCGCCATGCTGCTGACTCGGCCGGCAAATGACTCTGTCGCGTGGGATTTGGACCCTCACTAGCTTCCTCTGCTATCTGGGAGCCGGAGCGACGAGCCCGTTAGTCTGTTCCGAGGTTGATGTTTTGCACATTTAAGGTCTGCAGCCCTTGCCCTCGAGGCTTAGAGGAGGCAGACTCGGTTTGTCTACGTACTCGAAGTTCAGGTATGGATACCAATCTAAGAGACTGCTTAGAGAGAGGGTGGTGGGTCAGGTGCTCAGAGAGTTAGAAAAGGCGCGGTTGCTCAAAAGCCGATTGAAGGACAACAAACTCACGGTCGGAGCACAACTCTCTCTAGAAGATTCGGCAGTTGTCGAGATCTTTGGTGCGGCAGGCTACGACTACGTTCTGATAGACGCCGAGCATGGCTCAGCGACGGCTCCGATTGTCAAGTCGATGCTGCAAGCGGGGCGGCATACTGACACCGTTGTCCTCGCCCGGGTATTGCGACTCGACGCAGAATTGATCAGGCTCTATCTGGACCTTGGTTCACCTGGGGTGGTTTGTCCCTTCATAGAGACGGCAGTGCAGGCACAACACTTGGTCGATGCCTGCCGTTATCCACCTACAGGAATACGTGGCTATGGACCTCGTCGTGCTGGGAACTATGGGTTTGACGCCGACGACTACTTTGCCCAAGCGAACGACTCGATGGTTTGCATTGCAATGATCGAATCAGAACTGGCGATTGAAAACGCGTCAGAGATCACCGCTGTCGAAGGACTTGACGGTGTGCTGATTGGGCCGATGGACCTGTCAATCAATCTTGGTGTTTTCGAGGACTTCGAAAGTGACCGCTATCTAGAGGCCGTTGAGACTGTCCGTGCAGCGTGCCGCGCAAATGGAACGGCCATGGGGACAGGTTGTTACAGCATCGAGCACGCGATTACCTGCCGAGATACCGGCGACTCCCTTCTCCTGGCTCTAGGCGATGAGGTGGCACTGCGCCAGGGGGCAATTGCCACCCTTGAGACACTTCGCTCGTTCTAGAGCGGTTGAAGGGACCTACCAAGATGACAAGTCTGAATGTCATGTTTCTGCCTCTTGCAGGTGTGCCGGAGATGTTCGGCAATGAAGTGGTCAAAGCGGTCGGCAAGAACCACCACATCGTGGTTTTCGATCGTGACCAAGAGATTGCGCCCCAGTTCGAAGGAGTTGAGGTCATAGTGGACCTCGGAGGGTCGGTAGGCACTCGCGAGATGCTCCATGCAGCGAAGTCGGTCAAGCTCTGGCAGGTACTAGGAATGGGTCTAGATCACTTCGACCTTGACTATTGGCGCCTTCAGGGCATGCCGGTCGCCCATTGCCCTGGTCCGTTAAGCGCGATTCCCCTTGGAGAATGCGCTCTCATGTTCATCCTCATGCTGGCGCGCCGCTACCACGAAGCGCACGAACTCCTTAGAGAAGGTGTATTGCACCAGCCGCCGGGGGTTGAACTAGAGAATCAGACTCTCGGAATCGTCGGATTCGGAGCGAGTGGCCGCGAGCTTGCTTTTCGGGCGAAGGCATTCGGCATGAAGATCGAAGTCAACGACGTCGTTGCTCCCACACCAGAAGCAGTTGAGCATTACGGAGTGTCATCCGCTGGTGGCCCTGAACGCCTAGATGAATTGTTGCCGCGAGTCGACTACCTATCGGTGCACCTTCCGCTTGACGAGAAGACTCATCACATCATCGATGCGAGACGACTCGGACTCATGAAGAAGAGTGCATGCCTTATCAACGTTGCACGAGGAGAGTTGGTAGACGAAGAGGCGCTCGTGGCGGCTCTTAGCGAAGGGCGTCTCGCAGGCGCGGGATTGGATGTCTTTGGCCAGGAGCCACTTCCAGTTGACTCGCCCTTGTTGGACCTCCCGAATGTCGTATTGTTGCCCCATGTCTCTGGGAGTACTGACGGCACCGCAAGGAGGCGGGCGGCGCTCGCAGCGGAAAACTGCGACCGAGTGGCAGCAGGTTTGGAACCACTCCACAGGGTCGCCTAAGAGCTTCTGGAATAGCTCGCGGGTTCGTCCATGAGTAGAAGAAATTGCACGACGGTGAACCGGCCGGAGGTAGGAGCAATCCATGGCGAGATTTCCAGAACTCATTGAACGATCTGTTGTTATCACTGGCGCTGCCCGAGGGATTGGGGCCGCAATAGCCCAGAGGTTTGCTGACGAAGGGGCACGAGTTGTCATTGGCGACGTCGACGAAGCCGGTGCAGATCACCTGGTCCGCAATCTCATCGACGCTGGCCGACAGGCCATCGCTGTGGGCTGCGACGTGACAGATCGTGATCAGGTTGCCCACCTGTTTGAGACGGCCATCCAGGAATACGGAGGGGTCGACATCTTGGTCAACAACGCTGGGATCGCCATCGTGGAACCCCTCATGGAAGCTGACGAACGTTCCTGGGAGGCACAGATATCGGTCAACGCCAAGGGGGTCTTTCTTTGCAGCCAAGCTGCGGCCCGGATCATGCAGGAGCAGGGCCGTGGAGGCCGAATAATCGTCAACGCCTCAGGCGCTGGTCGAACATCGCCCGGCGCGGTGCCTTTGGGTGTGTATGCGGCTAGCAAGCACGCAGCAGTTGGGCTTACTCGTGCATTTGCCGACGAACTGGCCCCGGATCGCATTCTCGTCAACTGCGTGTGCGCCGGCATTGTTGATACAGAGATGTGGGAGTTGATCGACCGGAAGATGACGTCCATGTCGGGCGAAGAGGCGGGATCTGCCGTGGAGCAAGCGGTCGCGAGCATCCCACTTGGTCGAATCCAGCGCCCGAGCGATGTGGCAGATGTTGTCCTTCTGCTGGCTTCGGACGAAGCAGGGTATGTGACCGGGCAGGCCTTGAGCGCCGATGGGGGCCTCCTGAAGATTTGAAGACCTGAGGTCGGTCGCTGTCACTAGTAGTTTGCTGGTGAATAGTTTCCTCATTGACGAGATGCATCTCTTCTAATAGAGTCGAGTGGGTGAGGATTGAGCGTCCAGTTGTTCGCGACAGAAGTCGTGCTGATGACGTCTCGTTCTCAGAGGGTAAGCCAGCGATCTGCTTGCAGAGTGCAAGGGATCCCAGAAACAGAGTTTTCTAAGAGGGGGAATATCTCCATGTTGAAGCGCCTACTGGTAATAATCTGTGTGACGTCGATCCTTGCGTCGGCCTGCGGGTCGGACGAGGAAACGGCTCCGGCGACGACGGCTGCTCCGGCGACGACGGCTGCTCCGGCGACGACGGCTGCTCCGGCGACGACGGCTGCTCCGGCGACGACGGTTGCTCCGGATGTTGCTGCTCCGTCTTGGAGTGGTGATGCGACGATTGCCGTGCAGAGCGAGCCGGTGAGTTTGGCTGGTTGGCGTGCGTTCGGTGGTATTTCGGGTGCGCCTGGGTATCGCAATGCTGTCGAGTTCTTGATCACTCGCAATTTCAGGGGTGACAACTCGATCGTTCCTGAGTTGGCGACCTCGTGGGAGCGTGTCGACGATCGGACGATCCGGTTCTATCTGCGTGAAGGCGTGACGTTCCACGATGGTTCGTCGTTGAACGCTGAGGGTGCCGCTCAGGTCATCAACTACGTCATGTCGGAGGAGTTGAACTCGGATCTGTTGGACTTTGTTGGTGCAGCGATTTCAGCGGTGGCAGTTGACGAGTACACGATCGACGTGTCGACTCCGGACCCTGATCCGATCTTGTTGTCGAAGATGTATTTTGTCGGCATCACCTCGGCCAAGCAGTTGAACGAGGCGCTTGACACCTATGACACGAATCTGATCGGTACTGGTCCATACCATCTCGTCGAGTGGAGCGCCGGTGAGGGCATCGACTACACGGTTAACCCCGACTGGTGGGGTCATGGGAACCCATGGGCTGCCCGGGGTTCGGTGTCTGTCGAGAACTTGCACTACGTCTTCCGTGCCGAAGAGCAGGTTCGGGCGGCGATGGTTGAAGCTGGTGAAGCCAACATCGGTGTGTGGTTGACCTCAGAGCAGTGCGCTGGTTTGGGTGGGTGTGCTGTCGAAGCGAGTGTGGAGACGATCTTCATTCGTCCCGACACGCATGGTCCGATGTTCTCTGACGTCAGGGTGCGAGAGGCCTTCCATCTGGCGATCGACACTCAAGCGATCGTCGACACCATCCTTAGTGGTGAGGCCACGCTTGCTGCGCAGATCTGCAACGCGACGTGCACAGGTCACGACTCCAGTTTGGTGCCCTATCCCTACGACTCGGATCGCGCTGTTGCCTTGCTGGCTGAGGCTGAAGCTGACGGCGTGCCGGTCGACATGGAGATCAACCTTGCTGCCCGTGAGGCCGTGTTCCCCCGTTCGGAGGAAGTTATTCAGGCAGTCCAGGCCATGCTGACGGACGTCGGGTTCAACGTTTCGGTCAACTTCTACGATCCGGAGACCTTTGGTCAGATGGTCGTCCAGAACTGGAAGGACGTACCGGAAGACCGCAACCTCGTCATCATCCATGGTCACGGCAACGAGATCTTCGATATGGCGACTTCGTACAAGTACTACTTCTCGTGCGAAGGGATCCTGTCGGTCTACTGCAACGAGGAGGCTGAAGCTCTCTGGAATGAGGCGCTGCCACTCGAGGGTGACGCCCGCCAGAACAAGCTCGCCGAGATGAACAACGTCCTGCACGGCGACTGGGGCAATGGCTACATCGGCCATCAGGATCTCGCCTATGGCGTCCAGGGAATCGACTGGGAGCCGTCACTTGCCCACACGATCCTCGCCAAGCAGTTCGGCAACATCGGCTAACGCAGTTTGGGACGGATGCTGCATCCTCTTTTTGAAGGTCGGGGTGTATCGACATCGGGAATACCTGATGTCCATACACCCCGTTCCCAGTTGACAGAGGCTTGCGTTAGAAATAGTCCGAAAGAAGTCAATAACCGCTGGGAATGAATATGGGCAGGTATTGGATCCGACGACTCATCCAGTCGGTCGGCATCGGTTGGCTTGTCCTGACGCTTGTCTTCCTAACTACCAGGGTCATCGGTGATCCTGTACGCCTCGTCCTAGGAATTGAAGCATCGCATGAGCGCGTGGAACTGACCCGTGAAACGCTCGGCCTCAATCGCTCCCTTGTAGCGCAGTACGCTGACTTCATCGGCGGTGTGGTGCGAGTCGACTTTGGCGAATCATTCTGGCAGAAGGTGCCAAGCCTCCCCATTGTCCTCGACCGGGTGCCGGCCACCCTTTATCTGACATCGGTGGCACTGCTCATGGCGGTGCCCCTTGCACTGATACTCGCATCCATCGGAACACTGAGGCCCCGAAGTTTTGCAGACCGAGCAATCAACGTATTTTCGCTGGGGGGTGTGTCGGTCGTCGACTTCTGGTTGGGTCTCATGTTCATCATGCTCTTGGCCACTCAAATCGATTGGTTGAAGACATCCGGCTACGGCGGCTTTTCCTATGTATTGCTGCCGGCCATTACCCTTGCTTTCAAGCCTCTAGGGAGAATCTCCCAAATGGCGAGGACTTCGCTTGCTGACGAGATGTCGAAGCCCTACATCCGCTCCTTGCGGGCAAAGGGGCTTTCTCCCAAACGCATTGTTTTCCTCCATGCAATGAAGAACGCCTCCCTACCGATCATCACCATCATCGGAGATGAACTCATTTCGCTCCTCAATGGCGCGATCGTCGTAGAGACGGTGTTCGGATGGCCGGGCCTCGGGCAATTGACAATCCAGGCTCTTAGTCGACGTGACCTGCCTGTTATCGAAGCGCTGGTCTTTGTCGTCACGGTGGGCGTGATAGGCGTCAATCTGCTGGTTGACGCGAGTTATACATACCTGAACCCCAAAGTGACCTTTGGAGACGAGTCGCGTGGCCGCCGAAGCAACTCCTGACGCAGGTGAAGCGCTAGAAGGCAGGGTAAGCCGGTCGATGCTTTTGCGAAGTCTGTTGCTCGACGGGCCGACACTCTTCGCAATGATCGCCATCGCCCTCATCGTTTTCGCAGCGACGGTCGGTGCCGAGATCTGGCCACACGACGCATACGACCAAGATCTTCACATGAGGAACAGACCCCCGATGACGCCGAACGCGGATGGATCAGGATTTCCGCACTTTCTCGGAACCGACCCGCTAGGGAGAGATATCGCCGCTCGCCTTATGCATGGTGCACGAGTCTCGCTCCTCGTCGGAATCTCAGGAGTAACACTCTCAGGCTTGTTTGGTAGCACGCTTGGGGTTCTGGCTGGCTATTTTCGCGGGCGCACGGATGACGTGATCATGCGACTTGTCGATTTGCAGGCCAGCTTCCCCGGCCTGCTTCTTGCACTTGCCCTGCTGTTTGTTCTAGGTCCTGGATTTTTCAACCTGATCATCGTTCTGGCACTCACCAGGTGGATGATCTATGCCCGTGTTGCCAGGAGCATGACTCTCTCATTCCGGGAATCGGATTTTGTCGATGCAGCGATCGTTGCTGGTAATACCGGAAGCCGGACGATTCGAAAGCACATTGTGCCTAATCTGAAAACCTCGTTGCTTGTTCTCGCAACGCTTGAGGTGGCAGCGATGATCTTGGCGGAGTCCGGTCTCAGTTTCTTGGGATTCGGGGTCCAACCACCGACTCCTTCGTGGGGCCTCATGGTTGCCCATGGACGCGATTACTTGGGTTCAGCATGGTGGCTCACAACTCTTCCCGGACTGGCCATCCTGCTCACTGCCTTGAGCCTGAATCTCTTCGCGAATGCCCTCGGTGCAATCACAGATCCTGTCCGACGGTCAGTCTGGTTGGTTCGTGCCTCGGCGCGCGGGGAAGAGTCATGAGCGAAGTAGATGTCAAAGGCCCCCAAGGAGGGAAAGGCTTCGGGTCTTCCAATGACGAAGCGGTGCCTCTTCTCAGCGTCGTCGGGCTTACTGTCGAGTTCAACACCCCTTTCGGTTTGTTGCGCGCGGTCAATGGTGTCGACTTCGATCTAGCTGAAGGGGAAACCCTCGCAATACTTGGAGAATCTGGGTCTGGGAAGAGCGTCTGCGTCCAAGCAGTGATGGGAATCGTGGACTCGCCCCCTGGGCGCGTCACAGCCCGGCAGATTCTGTACCGAGGCTCAGAACTTCGGGACCTCAGCGAATCTGAGATGCAGAAGATCCGAGGGGCACAAATTGCGATGGTATTTCAAGAGCCCCACGCTGCCTTAGACCCTGCCTTTACAGTTGGCCAACAGATTGGTGAAGTGCTTCGAGTCCACAGTGGTTGTTCACGGGCAGTAGCTCGGGCCCGGTCCAAGGAACTCATGGACCGAGTAGGTATCCCGTCTGCGGATTCCCGGTTGGATGATTATCCACATGAGTTTTCCGGTGGGATGTGCCAGAGGGTGATGATTGCCATGGCCTTGGCGCTCGAACCGAAGCTATTGATAGCTGACGAGCCAACAACAGCACTCGACGTGACAGTGCAGGCCCAGGTACTTGAATTGCTCCAGGATCTCAAGGCAGAGACCGGGATGGGCTTGATTCTGATTACCCACGACGTGGGCGTTGCCGCCGAGGTCGCGGATCGTTCCCTTGTCATGTACGCGGGCAAGGTCGTTGAATCTGGACCGACCTTGGAGGTCTTTACGAAACCCACACACCCTTATGCGTTGGGTTTGATCGAGGCGATACCCCAGTTGGAAGGACGCCTTGAAAAGTTGGTACCGATTAAGGGTGCACCACCTGACCCGAGAAATATTCCAGGCGGATGCGCATTCCATCCACGTTGTAGCCGAAGTGTCGAACGATGCGGCATCGAAGTCCCTGAGCTTCGCTCGATAGCGGACGGACGGAGTAGCGCCTGTCACTACGCCGAGGAGATGTTTCGTGGAGACTGACCGGCAAGGCGGCCGACAAGGGTCGCTCCCCATTCTCCGGCTCGAGAATGTCTCGAAGGAGTTTCAACTACGTTCGCGGTCCGTCATCACGAGGCGAAACGCAACCCTGAAGGCAGTCGATGGTGTGAGTCTCGACGTTAAGTCCGGAGAAACTCTCGGAGTGGTCGGAGAATCCGGTTGCGGCAAGTCAACGTTGGCTCGCATCATCCTTCGGCTTGAAGATGCAACCTCGGGCGACGTCTATTTCCGGCAGCAGAATATAACGAGATTGCCTGCGAGCCGGCTCGTCGGATTGCGGCGGCATATCCAGATGGTGTTCCAAGATCCGTTTGCCTCGCTTGATCCCCGCATGACAATCGGCGCAATCATCGCTGAACCCATGGTGATCCATAAGGGTGTTGTTGAAAAAGGGGAGGAACGAGATAGCGCACATGAACTTCTGGAACGCGTTGGTCTCCGACGACAATACGCAGAACGCTTTCCCCACGAGTTCTCCGGTGGGCAGCGTCAGCGGATTGGGATTGCCCGCGCGCTTGCAAGCAAGCCGGAACTGGTCATCTGCGATGAACCAGTCTCTGCCCTGGATGTCTCTGTTCAAGCCCAGATCCTGAATCTGCTCAAGGAGTTGCAGGATGATCTGGGTGTCACCTATATCTTCATTGCACATGACCTTTCAGTTGTGCGGCAAATATCTGATCGGGTTGCGGTGATGTATTTGGGAAAGATTGTCGAAATCGGAAACAGTGACGAAATCTATCGTAATCCCGTCCACCCCTATACCCAGTCGCTTCTTGCGGCGGTCCCAGCAAATCCCGGTCGTCCGAAGAGTTTCCAGCAGGTTCCCAAACTCCAAGGAGAAGTTCCCAGCCCTCTCGATCCGCCGTCTGGGTGCCACTTCCGAACCCGTTGTTGGAAAGCCAGCAGCAAGTGTGCGGAAGAACGGCCTGTGCTCATGGACCGACTCCATCATGGACACCCGAGTGCCTGCCACTATCCGGAATCTACAAGCGTTGATATCACGGGTATCACACCAGTTGGGAGACAATCTGATGTCTGATCGGACCGAAGGGGCAACTGAGTTGGACACTGCTGAAGGACGGATGTTGTCCGACCTAGCTCAACTAAGCACGGCATCTGTAGCAAATGCAATCGAGACCTTTGATGTGCGGAATCGGAACAGGGGATTCGTGGGAGGAGAGATTGAATGTCGGTTTGCGGACTTTGGCGCGATGGTTGGCCACGCTCTAACGGTCCAGGTATCCAGTCCTGACGATCCCGGACCAGTTCCAAATCGATATTGGGAATTGTGGGAGCGTTTGAGCGCGCTACCAACTCCGGCTGTCTTGGTCATGCAAGACGTAGGCGAGAACCCGTCACGCTGTGCCTACTTTGGCGAGGTCATGGCCTCGCTCGCCCAGCGCCTCGGTGCTGTCGGCCTTGTCACTAACGGCGGTGTTCGTGATTTGGCCGCCGTTCGAAAAATGGGATTTCACTATTTCTCTCAGTACGTGACTCCATCCCACGGCAACTTCAGAATCCTGAACATTGGAGAATGCGTGCATGTCGGCGGACAGGAGATTGAAATGGGTGATCTTCTCCACGGCGACGAGGACGGCGTTGTTGTTGTCCCCAAGGAACTAGCACCTGATCTCCCAGGGGCGGTCGTCCGGGTGGAGCAACAGGAGCGTTCTCTTATCGAACATATCCAAGGCAGCGGGTTCTCGATCGAGGGAGCGAAGAGAATGCGACAAGAATGGCACTGAGGATCTTTCACGGCGGTCAGACGTGCTGCTGTGGAAGGGATAAACGGAATGGGAGTTGACTCGTGACAACAGATCTACCAATTGTCGATGCCCACATGCATCTTTGGGATCTACAACATCCAGAACTCTATTGGGAACATCTGCAGAATCCGGACTTCGTACATCCGATTATCGGCTCACAATTAAGGAAGTTGGCGGAGTCGAATTATGAAGTCGAGGATTATCTGAAAGACATTGAAGGATGGGGCGTTACGAAGTCGATCCACGTTCAGGCCGCCATGGGTTCCCCGGATCCTGCAAATGAGACTAAATGGCTGCAAGGGCTCGGCGATCGATATGGATTTCCCCATGGAATTGTCGCTGAGGCGGATCTCCGGCATCCAGACGTATATACGCTGCTTAGGCGCCACTGCCTATATGAGAATACGCGCGGGATCAGAGACTTCTCTTATGGTGACTACCTGAACCATCCCGATTTCGATCGCGGGTTCGGAATGCTAAGCGAGTTTGACCTTGTAGCCAGTCTTGATGTTAAATGGGAAGATATGGAGAGTCTTGCAAGGCTCGCGGAACGGCATTCAGAAGTTACAATTGTGCTAGATCACGCCGGCTTTCCTACAGAACGTACGCAACAGTACTTTGATAATTGGAAAAAGGGAATATCCCGTATTGCAGAATGCGATAATATCTATTGCAAAGTATCGGGCCTAGGGATGGGCGACAACCAGTGGAACACGGAGAGTATCAGGCCGTGGGTAGAACACTGTATTGACGAGTTCTCAGCCATGCGCACGATCTTCGCTAGTAACTACCCTGTAGATAGTCTCTGGAGCGATTACGGGACGATTGTGCAAGCGTATAGATCGATATTGTCGACGCTACCGGAAGCTGATCAGGCGAATATAATGTCTAGGAACGCTGAACGCGTCTACCGCCTCTAAGGTTACGAATGCTCAGGTCCGGCGCGCTATGGAGCGTCGTCTATGTATCCGAGGATCGAACCAGGGGCTAGTTCCTCATCGATGTCGTAAGTTGTCTCCACTAAAATGCCACTGACGGGCGCGGGTATCTCAATCACGACCTTGTCGACGTCCACTTCGACTAACGGGTGTCCGGCTTCGACACGGTCTCCGATCTGGATCAGCCATTCAACGAGGATGGCGTTCTCGGGTTCCGGGTCGATACTGCCAAGCCGTATGGGGTGTTTCACGAAAGTGTCCTTTGGTGTATTTCAGGATTAGCGATGTTAGGGGCTCGTTCTCCGGAAAGTATTGCGAGCATCCCGGAAGTCATCTCTGAAAAAATGTTATGTCGAGCTCGATCGCTGAGGCCGAGGGCGTGGGGCGAGAAGAGGACCCTCTCGTCTTGGAATATCCGGTGCGAAAGGTTTGGTGGCTCCTCGTCGAAGACGTCGAGTCCTATTCCGGCAAGAGCACCCGTGTCTAGCGCAGAAAGTAAGACATCATGAGATTCGATTAGTCCCCCTCGCGCGAGGTTGACGAGGACTGTTCCTAACTTGCAGGACTGTAGCAAGTCAGCGGATACCAGGCCCTGAGTCTCAGGAGTCAGGGGTGCATGAAGGCTGATGAAATCGGAGCATTCGAATAGGCCATTCAGACTCATGAATTCAATTGCCGGACCTTCCGGTGGCCCGCTATTGATGTATGGGTCAAAGGCAACGACAGTCATGTTGAAGGCGGATGCGAGCGTCGCGACCCGGTATCCGATCCGACCCAGACCGACGATACCGAGCGTTGCTCCGTCGAGATCTCCGATACCGAGGTGGTCGCGATCAGCCCAGTTTCCGTTTCGGACTGCGAAATCTAGGTCCCGTATCTTCTTTGTGATTGCCAAGACTAAGGTGAAGACTCCCTCGGCAACTGCGTTCACGCCAGCATGAGGAGTCACGACTACAGGAATGCCCCTTTCTGTTGCGGCTTCCATGTCGACACCGTCAACGCCGATACCGGTTCTCCCTATTACTAGAAGCCCGGGAGCGGATTCGATTACCTTCCTTGTGAGTCGGGAAGTTCCTCTGACCACGAATGCGATGGCGCTGGGCGCGGCGGCCAGCAGGGCTTCTTCGTTGTCATCTGGAAGCACTTTCACTTCCGCGACGACGCTAAGAGAGGCTCGACATTCGTCGGTTATGGGTCCGGTTGTGACGATTAGGTCGGGCATTCGTATCTGACCACTCGTTTCACAATAGATGAGTCTAGATTTTGGCACTGGGTCTCTTGCTCTGGGGCTGAACCCGTGCAGGTCGTCCAGGGCGTTTCCCTAGTAGTAACCAGTTACTGGGACAGGTGTGATACCTCGAGCCCTTGCTAGTTGTTCGCTGTACCCGCTGCGGAGCCAGACGGCATCGCTACCGACGCTGGTGATGGTAAATCCACGGTCTTGGGCACGGCGTGCTGATTCACCTGAGAAACAGTGGATGCCAGGTATCGAATTGTTTTCGATACAGGCGCTGAGCACCTGGGCGAAGAGGTCGTCAAGCACGGGCTCTTGGTCTTGGATCGACAGCCCGTGGCTAAGCGCGAGGTCAGCTGGTCCTATGTAGACCCCGTCGACTCCTGGAGTTTGGATGATCTCCTTGAGGTTCTGTATCGCTCTAGGGGTTTCGATCTGTACTAGGCACATGATTTGGGCGTTTACTACGTCAGTGTCTTTGCCGAGGGTCATCTGCGAGCGAAGTGGCCCAAAACTTCTGTCGCCGAGAGGCGGATAGCGTGTCGCAGAGACAGCCTCCTCAGCGTCGGCTCGATTGTTAACCATGGGAAAGATGAGGCCTTCGGCACCTGCGTCCAAGAGCCGTTGGGCCATCCCGTAATCCTTGTGTGGGATTCGTACCAGAGGCGTCTTGCGAGCTGCGGTGATTGCCTGGAGCATTGGAATGATATGGGACTGAGGAGTCGAACCGTGTTGCATGTCGACTGCGACGTAGTCAACCTCAAGCATGCCCACAATCTCAGCGACCAGCGAATCAGAGAGATGACACCATGCGCCGATGGCCGCTTGTCCGGCCTGAAGCTTCTCGAGCAATTGGTTCTTATGAATCATGGCTTGGTAACACCGGGGTTAGGTCTCCGAGACGAGTTTGCCATTATAGCCTATGTTCATATACAAATCAATACCTGATTTTCGCCCATCAAGCCAAGGATGCTCAGTCTGCTCCGATCATTGGCTAAGCGCTACGTGAGGTCCTAACGACGCCCTTCGAACCCGGGGGCTTAGAAGCGGGGTTGGAATAGTCCACGAGTTTTCCAATTGGAATTAATTTGGCTGCGGGCTCTCATGAGTTGCTCGACCAGGTCGGCGAGATCGTCAGATTCGAAACGGTGGATTGGCATAGAGATACTCACCGCATTGTTTTGCAGGAGGTCCGGACCCACGAGGGAGGGATCGAGCGCCGTGGCTATGCAGGCCCGGCCCACTAGTACCTCGTTCTTTTCGGTTGCGTAACCGCGCTGTCTCGTGGCAGCAAGATCCTCCAACAGTTCTTCTGGTGTAGCGATCGAGTGGAGAGTAAGCGTAGGGAGTTCACCCTGATGAAGTCTGGAAACCTCTCCATCGTCAAGCATGGCTAGAAGAGCCTTTCCCAGTGCGGTGCAGTTGGCCGGCAGGCGGCGCCCAACGTGGGAGATTGTGACGACAGAGTGGGCCCCTTCCCACTTTTCTAGATAGAGCACATCCGACCCTCTGAGCGCGGCAAGGCTTACTGTCTCGCCGGTGTCGTGGGAAAGCTCTTGAAGGACGTCACGCGCAACTGAGGTGTAGTCGGATTGGGAGATGTAGGCACCCCCCAACTCGAGGGCGCTGATACCCAACTGGTAACAGCCCGTTCCGTCGTCGCGCACGTAGCCCACGGCTTCGAGCTCCTTGGTGACTCGAAAAACCAGTGACTTGGTTGTGCCAGTTGCCTCTGCCAGTGCTCTCATCGATAGTGGCTGTGAAGCTCTTGCCAGGCTGAGAAGCAAGCTAGCGGCGCAGGCGGCGGCTGGAGCGCTGTAATTGGGTGAACTCATGGATTTGGCCTTCGTGCTGGGAAACCGCATCGACAACGGACCTTCAGAACTACCCTCATCTGTTCTGGTATGCAACGCTGGCGAATGTCTGGCTAGCTGAGGCTCCTCGACGCTTCTGTCAGCAGTACTATGCTTCATTGGTGAACAATGCCGCTAGGGCTCGACGTACTGGAAATCCATCAGACTTTGGTGTCTGCATGGTCGGCACCGGCGCGATCGCTCAGAAACACATGGCGACCCTTGATGAGTTGGGAATCCGTCGTCGGCCTTGGGTGGTTTCTCGACGAGAAGAAGTTGCCAAGGACTTTGCGAAGTTCTGGAATTTCGACCGTTCGGCAAGCGATCTTGACAAGGCACTTGGCGATCCCGAAGTGGACGTAGTCGTCATTACCTCTCCGAGTCCGCTTCACGTTGAACAGGCAACCCAGGCCTTGGAGGCGGGGAAGGATGTGATCGTTGAAATTCCGGTGGGTCTTTCGCTTGCTTCGATTGAGCGCCTAGCCGGAAGAGCCAAGGAAGCTGGTCGACGGATCTTCGCATGCCATACCATGCGTTCCTTTCCGGCAATCCGCATGGTTCGTGAAAAGATGTTGGCCAATGAGTTCACCGTTACACAGATTGATGGCACGTTTGCTATTCCCCGGCGCCGTAACCAGGGTTGGAACGGTATGCGTAGTTGGACTGACAATCTGCTCTGGCATCATGCTTGCCATCAAGTCGACGCCTCCCTTTGGTTGCTCGGGATGCCTAGCATTCAAGATCCGATAGGAATGCTTGGACGTCCCCACCCGGAAACGCGTATGTATATGGATCTGTCGTTGGGCTTCTTGTGCAACGACGGTATACCCGTGACTCATACACTTACCTACAATTGTGAACGCATTCTATGGAGAATCCGTTTAGTAGGTGAAGAAGACGTTCTTACTTTTCAGAACGGAGAACTATACGATGACTCCGGACTATCTCTGTTAGAGCCTTTCGATATCAGAAATCTCTCTATACAGAACTCTGATATCTTTCATGCGTTAGCGGCGGAACAGCCCAGCGAATTTGATCTGTCCTCTGTGGTGCCGTCTTACGCAGTCCTTCAGTTGGTGGACGACTGTTTGGGATGGTCGGATGATTGATGCCTATACCCACTGTGGGATTTCGAAGTATCAACCGATCGAGTCCGTCAGCGAGGTTATGCGTCTTGCTGGTGTGCAGAGAGCGGTTCTAGTTCAGCATCTGGGGCACTACGACAATCGATACATCGAGGAGATCGTGGCTGAGGACCCGTACCGGTTCGCCGGAGTGGCCCTGGTCGATGGGTCTGAGCCATCTTGGCCCGATGCCGTGGCAGATGTAGCGACATCGCCGTCCTTTGGGGCGATTCGGCTGACTGATGATTCCCTACATGCGAATCCGGAACTTCCCATCGCTGCATGCGAATTGGGGTTGAACTTGGTTTTATATCTCCCAAACGGTATGAAGAAGATACTGCCAGAGATAGTTCGTCTCGCCGGTGCCGTTGGCGATAGTAAGTTGATTATTACTCATCTAGGTTGCCCTCAAGTCGTTGGAAGCAAGATGGTTGCGGGATGGGAGACCCTGGATTTGGCGTACTTGCCTAATGTCATGATCACTCTTTCGGGTCAGGGGATGCATTGTCCGCGGCCTCATCACCCACTTGCAGAATTCATAACTCAAGCTATTGAAGCGTTTTCAACCGAACGCATGATGTGGGGATCGAACTATCCCGTCTGTGGCGGACCCGAAGAGTATGCAAGCGATCTTCAACTTGTTCTTAGAGGAGGCTGGGGGCTTTCGAGTCAACAGATCACTGAAGTCACAGAGGGCACTGCCTTCTCTGTGTTCTTCACGTCGACAGCGCCAAGCAGGAGGTAATGGAATGGGCAAAGGGCAACTAGAGAATCGGGAGTGGCAGGAGTTTCCGGGAATCTCGCGAGTTGATGCGAACTCGGGAGGCGGTGTTGATGAGCGGGATGCAGCTGTTGCATTGTTTCAACTGGCGACTATCCGGCATTTCGAACAGTGGCTACTGGATAACGAAGAGCTTGTGCACGGTCCGGTTCACTCGAGCATCGGCCAGGAAGCCGTTGCTGTGGGAGCCGTTGCTGGCTTGAAGGATCAGGATTTCATCACCTCGACTCACCGTGCGCATCACCACGTCCTCGCCAAGGTCATGTCCTATAGCGTCGGCGCAGACTTCGATCCGTCGTCGGATGACTTGGAACTCCCTAGCGAACTGACTGACGTGGTCTACCGCACTATGGCTGAGATACTCGGATTAAGGGACGGTTGGGCTGGTGGGCGGGGCGGATCGATGCACCTCTCTAGCCCCGAGTTTGGCGTACTAGCCACATCGGCGATCGTAGGCGGCGGTATCCCCATCGCTGCCGGAGCTGCACTTGCTGCAAAATTTCGTTGTGAGGATTCGGTGAGTCTCGCCTTCTTCGGAGACGGCGCCGCGTCGATCGGTGCTTTCCACGAGGGCATGAGCATGGCGAAGGCCTGCGGTCTGCCAACGATCTTCCTGATCGATAACAACCTGTACTCAGTTGCCACCACAGTCATGGAAACGGTTGGATTCGAGGACATCGTTATCCGGGCTGCTGGTCAGAATATTCCGGGACTCCTTGTGGACGGGATGGATCCGATGGCGGTCCGAGAGGCTGTTCGAATTGCACGTGACCACGCGATTTCTACCAGTAGTCCGGTGCTGATTGAAGCTAAGGCGTATCGGTACTTTCATCAGTCAGGGGGACTACGGGGAAGTGCATTCAGGTATCGATCTGAAGAAGAAGAGGATTACTGGTCGGAGCGGGATCCGATCCTCACATTTCCCGAACAGATATTGAACCAAGGGGTACTTGGCCAAGAAGAGGTTGAGCGTGTTCTCGCTGCTGCGGAAGGTCTTGTGGCAGGGGTAGTCGGCCGGTGTGCTGAACTCGTTGAGGGGTCATGGGTAATCCCAGGTCGCCATCAGCCTGATGTGCTTACCGCCGAGGCTGGTGTGGTCAGCGACGGACGGGAGTTTGTCGGGGTCGGTTTCGTGGAACCTGCGGATTTGCCCGCAGGTAGGGAAGTTGCCTTTGGCGATGCGATATCTCGGGTTATCCATCGGACGATGGAGCGGGACCCCGAGGTATTCGTACTTGGGGAAGAAGTCAGTCATCTGCGAGGCGGTGCGTATGGAAGCACGCGCCATGCTCTTCGTTCCTTTCCGGATCGGGTCATCAGTACACCGATTGCCGAGAATGGCTTCTCTGGGGTAGCGCTTGGTGCCGCGATGGTTGGGATGAGGCCAATTGTGGAGATCATGTTCCCTGACTTCGCGCTTGAGGCAGCAGATCAACTCCTAAACCACATCCCGAAGACCCGCTACATGTTCGGAGGGAAGCACCCTGTGCCGTTGGTGGTTCGGACCCGAACTGCGCAGGGCCGGGGTTATGGGCCTCAACATAGTTCAGACCCAGCGGCCCTTTTCGGGCTGTTCCCCGGGTGGCGAATTGTGGCGCCCTCCAGCCCAGCCGACTATGTAGGTCTTTTCAACACTGCGATGCTGAGTGAAGATCCTGTTCTCGTGATCGAGCACCATTTGCTCTGGCCGATGAAGGGGCCATTGCCCGAGGGCGATCTTGACTACATGATTCCCTTCGGCAAGGCCAATACCGTAAAGCAGGGTGAACACGTGACTGTAGCGACGTGGTCACACCCACTTCACAGGGTTCTCAACATCGCTGTCGAACTGGAGGAAGACGGCGTATCCGTTGAAGTCCTTGATCTCCGGACTTTGGACCGGTCGAGTCTGGATACCGCATTGATCGTCGAATCAGCCAGACGGACAGGAGCACTGGCCATTGTCGAAGACGCCACTGTGAGCCATTCTCTCGGAGCGCAGATAGTTGACCGCCTCCAGTCAGATCTCTTCGGAAACCTTCGGCATCCGATCACGCGGGTTACTGGAAAAGATGTGCCGGCGCCCGTGTCGAAGGTCCTGGAGGATTCAGTGCGACTCAAGGACGAGGAGATAACAGAACAGTTGCGCTATCTGGCCTCTTCGAAGAGCAAGTCGTCGTAGCGGCTCAACGAGAAAAGAGAAGACATGGCAAGGTTGGAGAACAAGGTGTCACTGGTGGTTGGCGGTGGACAAAGTCTCGGCGAGGCCATCGTTCGCCGCTTCGCCGCTGAAGGTTCAAGAGTGGTCGTCGCCGACATCAACGAAGAATTGGCGAACCTGGTTGCTGAACGTGTCCGAGCGGCCGGGGGAGAGGCAATCGCTCAACAGATGGACATGACCGTTGCCGAGGATGTATCCGCCGCGGTTCTCGCGACGGTGGAGGCCTACGGTTCCCTTGACGTGCTTGTCTGTAATGCTGCAATCTTTGGAGCGGGAAAGAACTTTGTCGAGATAAGCGAAGGCGAGTGGGAGAACACGATCCGGGTCAATCTGAATGGCCCATTTCTTTGCGCTAAGGAATCGGCCCTCCAGATGAAAGTTCAAGAATCTGGGGGGAACATCGTCTTTATTTCGTCGGTCTCGGGTGTAGTGGGGAACGAGCACCAGTCTGACTACAACACCTCCAAGCATGCAGTCATCGGCATGATGAGGTGCATTGCCCAGGACTGTCGCAATTGGGGGATCCGCTCCAACGCGGTATGTCCGACTGGGATGCAGGACTCGGCGATGATGATCAACCACCCGCTGAAGGGTTCACCTGACATCGCCAACTATGCGTCGCTAACAGCGTTCTCCCGGTTCGCGTATTGCGACGAGGTGGCTAACGCAGTCCTGTTCGTGGCTAGTGACGAGGCTTCGTATATGACCGGTTCGCTGTTGATGGTCGATGGTGGCGCCACCGCCTGGCAGCCCTCACATGCACAACTGACTGAAGGCGCAGCTCACTACCTGGAGAATTTTGGAACTCCTGGAGAGATCAAGAGCTAGCAGGGCTTACCCGCTTCGCCGATGCCAACTGGGCGTGCCTGGCGCAAGACCTGCTTATCAACTCCCTAGTACTGCTTGTACTCCTCCATCAGTTCCACGAGGTTGCCGTCTGGATCTTCGCAGAAGCAGACACTGACCGAGCCTTCGGTCAACTCGAAATTGACGGGTCCTGATATGAACTGGACACCTTTCCCCTGCAGTTCTGCAACTGCTTCAGGGAGATCGTCAACTACAAGTGCGAAGTGGCAGGATCCGACCGAGCCGTGCGGCGTGATGTGATCTTCAGGTTCGTGGTCCCAGTATTCAAGAAGGTCGATCAGCACCGCAGGGGAATCGGGCGCGATGAGACGAGTTGACTGAGCGCGGGCCCCTTGAAGGCCATTGGCTTCGTCAATCTTGTCGCCTTCAAGCTGGTGCTGTTCCACCTGCTCCAGCCCGAGTTGGCCGACGTAGAAAGCGAGCGACGCTTCGGTGTCGCTGACGGTGACCGCCACGTGATCGAACTTTCGAGCTTTGATAGCCATTATTTGGAACCTTTCGTCGAAGAAATTCTTGACGGCCGAGCCAACGTCGCAAGCGGACCGATAAGTCTAGTTAATCATGTGGGATCATATATGAAGTAATGTTCTACGGATTGTAGAATGGGTGGTGTTCCACCGTCAAGTAAGGATCTCCCCAACCCTGCTTCATCGGTGGGGCTCGTGTGTCTTGGGCACTGTGTTCCGAGATATCCCGTTCGCTAGAGGATTGAAGACCAAATGCCTGGGTAGTGCCGATCGATGGCCTTTCGAAGGTCGATCGGGTTGCGGGCGCGAAGTGCCTCGACCATGTCCCGGTGGAGGTCGTGGGTTTCAATCGGGTTCTCCACGTGGGGGAAGGTGGACTGATCAGCAACTCCTTGCATCGTGTCCCAGAACAGGCCGGCAAGGCGAGATAGAAGAGGGTTGTCGAGACTCGAATAAAGGGCTTGGTGGAATTCTCGGTCAAGGTTTACGTGGTACATGCCCTCTCTGGCAGCGAGCCTCCACTCGTCCAAGATCGAGTCGAGTGCAGCGAGTTGCTTGTCGTCAATTGCGGCGATCACCTGTTCGACGATTCCGCGGTCTAGTACCTCGCGCAGATGGAGAAGGTGGCCCACTGATTCAAGATCACTCAGGAGGCCATAGGGGAGCGTTTCCAGGATCGGGTCGAAACTGAAGGACTGTACGAAGAGCCCTGCACCAACGCGAGCCTCGACGACTCCCTGGACCTCCAAGGCCTTAACGCCCTCTCGTACAGAGTTTCGACTTACTCCTAAGAGTTTCGCGAGTTGCCCCTCGGGCGGAAGTCGGTCGCCTGGCTTGAGGCCATTTTCGATGATGTGCGTTCGAATTGTGTCCTGAACCTGTTTGTGCACAGGTTTTCGAACGAGCGGTCTAAGAGGGGAATGCTCCATCGAGAAATCAGTCACAGATCTAGCCTTGCTTTGGGAAAGCTGAAGATTGACAGAGGCCCTGGATGCGTAATTGACCAGGTTGCACGTGCCAAGGAAATTATAGGATATCCTATGGCAGAGGTGTCTGATTCGTCATTGCATGATCTGGCGATAGTTGAAATGGGAGGACGGCGATGGTGACGGAGTCAATTACTCGAACTCCGATGGGGAGTAGAGAACGAGTTCTGGCAGCTTTGAAACGAGAGCCCGTCGATCGGACCCCGGTGTGCAATCCGACCTCAGTTGCGACAGTCGAACTGATGGATCTGGCAGATGCCTTTTTTCCTGAAGCCAATCGGGAGCCCGAGTTGATGGCGCGTCTCGCCGCAACGAGTTATACGGAACTTGGTTTCGACACAGTCATGCCCGTCTTCTCGATCATCCAGGAGTCCTCGGCCCTTGGTTGCCGAATGCAGTGGGAGCAGAAGGACAACTGGCCGACAGTTCGGATGCGAGAACCAATCTGGGAGGACCCGACTGACATTGTCTTTCCAGAAGACCTTCTAGAACACCCCGACACCCAGTGCGTGCTTGAGGCAATCAAACTGCTCCGAAGGCAGTTCGGTGACGAGGTAGCAATTATTGGAAAGACGATGGGGCCGTGGAGTCTCGCGTACCACGGTTTTGGAGTTGAACCGTTTCTGTTGATGTCACTAGATGACGAAGACCAGACAAGGAAAGTCCTTGAGCGTTTGAAGGAGGTCTCAGTGCTTTTTGGAATCGCACAGGTGGAGGCGGGCGCGGATGCATTGACTTTCCCCGATCATGCGACAGGGGACCTTGTATCCCCCGAGTACTACGCCCGGTATCTCAAGGATCTCCACACCGAGATGGCTGAACGAATTCCTTGTCCCTTGATCCTGCACATATGCGGCCGGACCGTAGACCGGATGGGCTATATAGCCGAAACGGGAATGGCAGCCTTTCACTTCGATTCCAAGAACAAGCCCGCGGAGTCAATGGAGGCCGTCCACGGGGAAGTGGCTTTGGTCGGCAACATCAACAACCCAGAGACGCTCTTTTCGAAAGGGCCGGCTGAGGTGCGGGACGAGGTCATCAGCAACCTTGAGGCAGGGGTACAGATGGTCGGACCGGAGTGTGCGATTCCGCTTCAGACGCCAATCGAGAACCTTCTCGAAATTCCAAAGACCGTGAAGGAATGGCATTCGAACCAATCTCCGTTCAGCGGTAGGGAAGGGGAGAACAGTGTCTGAACTTTCGGATATCACCAACGCCACGATCCGTCACGAGATCGAAGAATACGTGGAGATCCAGAAGGAACGAGACCGGAACGTTGAACTGTTCAGTCGAACCCAACCGCTGATGCAGGAGATAGCTGCTGCGCTGATCGAAGGTGACAACGAACTGGTCGACCAATTGACGCTTCGTGCCCTTGATGCAGGCATTGATGCACTTGAGGTGATGGACGACGGCCTTATCGCCGGCATGGGAATCGTTGGCATCAAGTTTCGAGAGGCCTTCATATTCGTCCCGGAGGTCCTCTCATGTGCCAGGGCCATGAAGGCCGGCATGAAGCACATCGAACCGATTCTGTCGGCTTCGGGAATCGAGCCGTTGGGGACAGTCATCATGGGGACTGTCAAGGGAGACCTCCATGACATCGGGAAGAACCTCTGCATCATGATGTTGGGGGGTTCGGGTTTTGAGTGCGTTGACCTCGGTGTCGACACCACGGCCGACGAATTCATTGACGCCGTGGAGGAACATCAGGCGTCTCTTGTCGGCATGTCGGCCTTGCTGACGACGACCATGCCCTACATGGGGGTGACTATCGAGGCTTTCATCGACCAGGGGATTCGCGATGAGGTGCAGATCATGGTGGGAGGCGCGCCAGTCACCGAAGAATTCGCGGACGCCATGGGAGCTGACGGCTATGGGAAGGATGCCTTGGAGTGCGTGGAACAGGCCAAGGCCCTTCTCAAACTCTGACCATGGACGACTCTAAGCAGGCGGAACTACGAAAACGCCTCGATCGAATCAGCGAGATCTTTGGGACGATGGCGTCCCATGCTGAAGACGTTTCGCAGAGCCGGTGCCCGTATCGCGATCGCTTGGACAGGTGTACCGCGCTGTTTTCCTGCCGGAATCAGCGGAAGGCTGGAGATGGCGAAACGGAAGCCTTTCAGTGCGGCCATGATGGCACGTTTGACTACCGCAGTGCATGGGAGTCTCATCCTCTAAGCCATGAGAAGGCCCGACTACGGATCCAGAAGATCCGGTCCGAAGCGGAGGCGGCGCGCCGCAGCCCTAGCGACTCGGACGCCCAGGAGTGATGGATGAGAAATCTCTAGAGAAGCACCATGAACTGGTCGACCCTCCCCGCACCCTTTTCGATCGGGCGGACGAACTTGGGGTGCCCATACCCACATCATGTGGGCGAGTGGGCCAGTGCCATGAGTGTGTCGTTGAGGTCTTCAAGGGGGCCGATTCCCTAGGGGATCGAACTGATGCCGAGCGGTTCCTGTCCGGGGAATTCCGACTTGCGTGTCAAGCCACTCTTAGAGGGACTAAGGAGAAGGTCGATTTTGCCCCTCTGTGGCGTAGGCCGCAGATCCTGGGATCAACAGCGACAAGTGCGCCACTGGACCTAGACCCAGCCGTATCGACAGATGGTGAAAGTGTCTTTCGCGACTCGGTCCAAATAGGACGTTTCCGTGGCGCTCTCCTGGGTCTCGCTGTGGACCTCGGTACCACGACTGTGGCCATGGAACTGGTTGACCTCGGCATCGGCGAGGTCGTCGCAGCGCATACCTTTGAGAATCCCCAGCGGTTCGGTGGGAGTGATGTGATGCACCGCATTTCCTACGACGCTGCACCGGCGGCTCAGGGTGAACTGCAGAAGGCTGCAGTGGCTGCGATCAACCGTGGACTCAGGGTTATGTGTGAGGGGCTTGGTTGCCGGCCGGCTGACGTCTACGAGATCGTCGTAGCCGGTAATACGACCATGCGTGATCTCCTCTTCGGGCTTGACGTTCAACCGATTGGACAGAGGCCCTACAAGTCCTTGACCGAAATCGACATGCGGGAGGGCAAAGCCTCGACAACAGCTCTGATGTTTGGAGCGAGGGACATCGGTATCAGGGCGAACCGAGAAGCGCAGTTGATCGGACTTCCGGTCATAGCGAGTCATGTAGGGGGAGACACGATGGCTGGACTGGTGGCGATCGGCATGGTCGGTTCTGATCCCTCTGGGATGGATCTGTCCGAGACGGTCATGTTCATCGACATGGGGACCAACACCGAGGTGGTATTGCGGCACCGGGGGGTGGTTTACACAGCATCCTGTCCAGCCGGTCCAGCGTTCGAGGGCGGCCAGGTGTCCTTCGGCATGCGCGCTCAGGAAGGTGCGATCGAGTCCATTCGCCTCAATGCAGATGGGGAAGCTGAGGAGTTTCAGACCATCGGAGGAGGTCCTCCTAGGGGGCTGTGTGGCTCCGGGCTCATCGACCTTTTGGCGGAACTCCGCAGATCGGGGCTGATGAGCGAGATGGGTGTGTTCAGAAACGAGCCGAAACTGTCAGCCCTCACCGTGGTTCCGGAATGGGGGCTTTCCTTGTCGCGACAGGACGTGAGCCTTCTTGCTCAGGCCAAGGCGGCGAATTACGCCGGCCAGTTGATTGTCCTGCAGACGGCCGGAATAGGACCTGCCAGTGTTGACAAGTTGTACCTAGCAGGGGCATTCGCCAATTACGTCAATGTGGAAAACGCCGTGAGCATTGGGCTATTGGCCCCCGTTCCGGAGGGCCGGATCCGCAAGGTCGGCAATGCCGCCCTAGGCGGTGCCCGGAAAGCGTTGCTTGCGCGAAGGGTGTGTGCTGTTCTCGATGACTTCGCCAAGGAGGTTCAACACATCGAACTTGAAACGACCGCTGATTTCTTCGAAGTCTTCGTTGAGGGATGCCAGTTCAAGCCGATGATCGACCAGTCGCCGGAGGTCCTGTCTCCACATGAGATAATCGATCCGCATATAGAGGTCCAGGTATGAAGAGCCCCAAGCAGCCTGGACGCTTCGTAGCCATTGGTGAGAACATCCACACCACGCGTGTCGTATTGAAAAAGGGACCGCGATTCGCTACTGAGGGGCTTCAAGAATCCGTGCGGTTCGTCGCGGTCGATGGCGAGGAACGGTTGCTCACCATCCCTGACTCAGCGAAGGTCGGTCAGGACTATTCGGGGGGGAGGATCAAGCACGTAAAGATTGCTATCCAGATGGCTATGGGCGGAGGGCGAGACCAGGAGACCGGGTGTTCGTATCTTGCCTCAATGGTTAGGAGCCAAGAACTTGCCGGAGCAGACTTTCTAGACCTCAACGTCGACGAGATCTCCTTGTATCGAGCGGATCAGGAGCAGGCGATGGCTTGGCTCGTGGGCTTTGTCCAGGCCAATAGTGATCTCCCGGTTTCCGTTGATTCTTCCGCCGTCAGCGTCATCGAGGCTGGACTGGATGCATGCAGGCCGGAGAACGCCAGGCCGCTCCTAAACTCCGCCTCGCTTGAACGCCTTGAGGCGCTCGATCTAGTCCCGCTGCACAATGCCCGGGTAATCGTGACCGCAGCAGGGGATTCCAGTATGCCCGAGGGGACAGAGGCCCGGGTCGAAAATGCGAGCCGGATCGTCGGGGAGGCGCTGGCTAGGGGAATCCCAGAGAGCGACCTGTTCATCGATCCGCTGGTATTCCCGATTGCTGTTGACGGCAGGTTCGGCATCCATGTTCTCGACACCATCCGGAAACTGCGAAGGGAGTATGGCTCCGAGGTCCACATCACGGGAGGCTTCAGCAATGTTTCGTTCGGGATCCCGAACCGAACCGTCATCAACAAGGTGTTCCTTGTACTAGCCCTAGAGGCGGGCGCCGACAGCGGAATTGTCGATCCACTGAACGTCCAGTTCGAGGACCTATTCGAGATCGACCGCTCATCGCCAACCTACCGGTTGGCCGAGGACGTTCTGATGGGACGAGATTCCGATTGTGCTAACTACATTCGGGCGTGGCGAAACAAGGAACTCGAACCACGTGTTTAAGGAAACCGATGACTGAAGATTCAAGTAGCGATCATGACCAGGAGGATTCGACGAGTGTCGCGAAGCTCTCCTTAATCCGGAAGCGGATAGGTACTCACATGGTTGCGTCAAAGGCGACGTCACCTCATGTGCTTACCACCATGGAGGTTGATTACGAGGCGGTGGATGCGGCGAGGCAGATGCATGGTTCGCTCTGGAAGGAGTCGGAAGGATCAAGTCTCACCTATCTGCCATTTCTCGTCCGGGCTCTAGTTGCGGCCATAGCTGAGTATCCGAAGGTCAATGCTTCAGTCGGCGAAGGAGATTTACTGGTCCACCGAGATGTGAACCTGGCCATCGCTGTAGACCTTGATTATGAGGGTCTCGTTGCTCCGGTCATCCACAACGTGGCCCATCTGACATTGGCCGAAACAGCACGGGAGCTTGCAGAAATCGCGCGACGTGCCCGGGCAAGGGAGCTCACACCGAACGATATGGCGGGTGGAACTTTTACAATCACAAATCCTGGTTCTTATGGGACACTGCTCACATTCCCGATCATCAATCAACCCCAGGTGGCGATTCTCTCTACCGACGGCGTGCGGAGAAAGCCCGCTGTTGTGGTGGATGGTGAAGGTGAAGAAGTTGTCGCAGTGCGGTCTATCGGCGTGCTCAGCCTGGCGTGGGACCATCGTTCGTTCGACGGCGCCTATGCCTCGGCATTTCTCGATCGGGTTCGGGGCCTCGTTGAGACCACCGAATGGACGGCTGAACTATGAGTTAGTTCCCCTACTCCCGCCGTCGCGTTGACAGTCGGCATAGGGATTCCTAACATCAAGTCTCTGGTAGAACGGGACTTCATATCTGAAGGGACTGAAGCGCCGGACGCGGCAGACATCAGGGGTAGTCGGATGGATGCCCGATGTGGCTTTAGAAAGGACCGTGGCTCAGTGAGCACAGATGTCAAAGAACTAGTGCGCAAACTCTACGAGGACTTCTGGACCGCGGGGGACGACTCCGTTGCTGACGAGATCATCGCCCCCTCCTTTTTGGATCACCACGTCCCAACTGACTACCCAAGAGGGCCAGCGGGCTTGCGGCAGTGGGCAGCCAATACCCGCGGAGGCTTTCCCGACTTCGAGATCGATATCCACACGGTCGTGGCTGAGGGCGACTGGGTTGCCTGCCACATCGAGTTCGGTGGGACCCAAACCGGGGAGTTCAATGGCATCCCACCAACAGGGAACCGTGCCGGAGCCCAGGCGATCAGCATGTTTCGCGTTGAGGGAGGGCAGTTGATCGAGTCTTGGGAGTTTGCCGATGTGCCGGCATTCCTGAAACCTTTGGGTCTCGTTCTTGGTCCTGCGAATGGCTGATTCCGCTACCAGCCACGCAACCTCCTCACTTGAGCCGGCGAGCAAGGTTCCGCCATTTCTTTCTCCGTCCGCACTCGTGGATTGGTTCAGGAAGATGGTCGAGATCAGACTCGCCGAGGACAAGATCATGGAGGTCTACATGCGCGGCCTTGTTCCCGGCACAGTGCATCTGGCTCAGGGCCACGAGGGAGTCGCGGTCGGAGCCCATGCCGCTCTTGAAGCTGAGGACTGGGTTGTCTGTACCTATCGAGGTCATCACCACTCCCTCGCCCGGGGGATGGGCCTAGAGCCGCTCTTTGCCGAGATCATGGGAAGAACCACGGGCGCTTGTCGGGGTATGGGCGGTTCAAGTTACGTCACGGACTTTTCCCTAGGAATGCTTGGGTCGCCGGCCATCATCGGTGCCGCAGTCCCACTTGGTGCTGGTGCTGCCATGAGCGCAAAACTTCTTGGCCAGAACCGAATATCCGTCACCTTTTTCGGCGACGGAGCATGCAATATCGGCGCCTTCCACGAAGCCCTCAACATGGCACAACTTTGGAAGGTTCCAGGCGTGTTCGTAATCGAGAACAATCAGTACGGGGAATACACCCCGTATAGGAAGTCCACCGCTCTGGTCGCAGACATCGCCAACCGCGGCGATGCGTACGGGATGGCTAACACTGTCGTCGATGGACAGGACGCGGTCGCCGTGTATGAGGTGGTAGCGGAAGCCCGGGCGCGCGCAATAGCTGGCGAGGGGCCGACTCTGATCGAGGCCAAGACATACCGCTACCGCGGTCACTCCCGCACCGACCCGGGGACCTACCGGCCAGACGGGGAACTGGATGCTTGGAAGGCTCGTGATCCGATCGACATTCTTGGTGCCCGTCTTGAGGAAGCCGGAATTCTGTCGACGGCTGAACGCGACTTCCTTTGGGAAGAAGTCCAGGCGATGGTCGATGAAGCTTCTGATCGGGCGGAAACCGGTGCCTGGCCCAGTCTCGAGGAGGCTGAAAGTTATGTCCTCGCAGACTAGGGCTGACGGCGCGGTTGACGAGGCAGTTGAGGTCACCTATCGGGAGGCCGTTCGGTTGGCCTTTGACGATGAGCTGGCCTCCGACCCAACTGTCGTACTGCTCGGCGAAGACATTGCTGCGGCCGGCGGACCGTTCAAGACGACTGAGGGTCTTTTCGAGAAGTACGGAGGAGACCGCGTCATCGACACACCGATAGCTGAGAACGGGTTCTGTGGGATGGCCCTTGGGATGGCAATGACGGGTATGAGGCCGGTCGTGGAGATCATGTTCAGCGACTTCCTTCCAACTGCATATGACGCCATCGCGATGGAGATGCCCCGCCTGCGTTTCATGTCCGGAGGGCAGACTTCGGCACCGGTCACGGTGAGGGCCAGCGGGGGAGGTGGCGGTCGTTTTGGTGCCCAAACGTCAAGTACCGGCGAGTCTTGGTTCTTGCAGTTTCTCGGCTTGCAGATTGCCGTGTCGGGATCGCCGCAGTCCGCGTATGGACTACTGAGGACAGCGATCCGGGAGAACAATCCCGTCGTCGTGTTCGAACACAAGGCTCTTCACGGGGTTAAGGGGCCGCTGGTCAGGGGGGACACCGGGCTTCCGAAGATCGGTGAGGCTGAAGTAGTCCGTGAAGGGTCCGATGTGACTGTCGTTGGATCGCTCCTCATGGTCCACAGGGCCCTTGAGGCATCCGGGACCCTCGCCGCGGAAGGAATCGATGCCGAAGTGATCGACATCCGGTGGGTGCGTCCGCTTGATTTGCCCGCAATCAGGCAGAGTCTGGAAAAGACCGGTCGCTTGGTCGTCCTAGAGGAGCAGTATCACGAAGGTGGATGGGGATCTGCTGTGGTCTCTCGTCTGACCGAGGCAGGGTTTTCTTGGCAGAACCCACCGGTATTGGTCAGCATGCCGGATGTCCTCATCTCCCATAGCCCCCCTCTCGAGGATTTGATGATCCCCAGTGTTGAACGCATCGAGGACGCTGTCAGGACGGCGGTCTCCGGTTAGATGCGGGTTCCCATTCCAATGCCGAAGCTTGGCTATGACATGACCAGCGGGTCGATTGTTTCATGGCTTGTGTCCGTGGGTGATGAGGTCAGTCGAGGTCAGGCGATTGCCGAGATCGAAACTGACAAGGTCGTTATAGAGATGGAGTCCTTTGGCGCGGGAACTCTGGTAGAGATTGTCTGCGAGGCTGATGAGGATATAGAGATCCAGGTAGGTGCAGTCATCGGCTACCTGGCCGAAATCGAGAAGGGATAGAGGTATGGGATTTTCTGAAAGCCGAATTAGAAACTTTGGGCCCCGGGTTGAATTGGTTCCAATGGACTCACAATTCAGAGACATCAGCATTGGTCTTTATGAAGACAATGACAAAGAAGGAACATCATTCGTCGTTCATACCTACAGCACCCGCCCAGGAGCCTCAGACCGGATGACGAGGATCGCGTCACGAATGGCTGCACTCGGTGAGATGGACTATGACGACGCTGATCCAGCCCATGTCCGCTTCCCATGTGGGTGTGGCCATCGATGGGCTTGCCGGCGTATCTTCCTTGAGGCGGTCAAGGCAGATGATCAATTGCCCCTGGAGGCTAGGCCTCTCGAGGTTTTTGACCGCAAATGTGACCAGACCATTGAAGCGTTGGCCGATGGCGAGGGCAGCTACTCGCTTCAGATCCAGGGGGGAACTAAGGGCCATGAGTCCCGAGCCTCGGTTGCTGCGCTCGGTCTAGTGAAGCTGGGTCAGATGGAGATGGTCGATGAAGAGGGCAACGTGGTGGCCTTTGAGTGCAGGATGCCGCACGATGCGGCGGTCGGGCTCCTGTTAGGCAAGGCACTCAACGTTCGATCCGCGATAAGGGAGATTGAGGAACGCGAGAACCGGGGAGTACTTGCTGCACCCACTTCGCAGTCGGTCTAGAAGGCGGAGTTAGGAATTGGTCAGGTCTCGTTTACCTGGCTGAGGAGCGGGAGGTGTTCTGTCAGCCTTCGACAGTTCTCGACAGCGAATTCGATGCTTCGTTCCAAGGTATCCCGGGTTTGCCAAGCGACATGGGGACATAGAACGACATTTTCAAGCTTGAGAATCGGATCGTCCGGATCGACTGGTTCTTCAGCGAAGACGTCCAGTCCTGCCGCAGTCAACTGGCCTCCACGGAGTGCTTCTACAAGAGCGGGTTGGTCGATGAGTCCGCCGCGTGCTGTATTGATGAGCACAGCGCCTTGCTTCATCATTCCCAGTCGTCGAGAGTCGATGATCTGTTCGGTTTCTTGAACCAGAGGAAGGTGCAAAGAGACGATGTCGGACTCTTTCAGGAGTTGCTCAATCTCTCGGAATTCTCCAGAGGCGTCATGCTTTTCGGATGTAGCGGTATAGAGCACCTTTGCGCCGAGCACCTCGAGAACTGGAGCAAGGATTCTGGGGATGTCCCCGTAACCCACCAGGCCGACCGTCCGTCCAGCGAGTTCCATCATTGACTCAGGAACTTCTGGCGAGACACTCCAGGCACCATTCGCAGTGCGATTGTGCAACCAGGTCACTCGCCTAAGGCACGAGAAGATCAGGCCGAGGGTCAACTCGGCCACCGAGCGACTGTTGGTACCGGGCATATTGCAGACGGCGATTCCTCGGTCCGATGCGGTGTCAACGCTGATCGTATTTACCCCTACGCCTATCTTCTGGATGAGCTTGAGGTGCGGCGCAACTGCAATCTGTTCGGCAGTCAACGGTTCGAGGACATGCCAGATGACCTCAACTCCGGGAAGTGCGTTAGCCAATGAGAGATGGTCGTCGGGCGCCACTACCTCTACCTGGAGGCCATGGGAGTCGGCCAGATCGGCGAGACGTCGCTCCATCCAGGGTCCGACTGTGTGGTGGTAGATCACCTTCACTGGCCGTGGGCCTTTCTATCAGCAACCCAAAACGTTGGTCCACTGATAACTGTACGTTCACATCAGGGAATTCCGAGTCGTTGGGCACGCAGACGACCACGGGAGTGGAACATCTCGACACCCTGACTTTTGCTGGCCGCTTACAGGCCACGAGACATCGCAAAACACCGCGAAACGACGCGAACCAGTGAGCAACAAGAAGTGCAGGTCAGAGGAGGTTTCAGGACGTTTGCGCAGGTCGGCGAAACAGGTCGACATACCTTGCCAAGGTGAGGGTCTCGGGTTCGAATCTCGTCGTCCGCTCCACGTGAACCCCCTGCTCAGCAGGGGGTTCTGTGGTTTTCCTGTCTGGCTTGCAGTCGTTGTCAGGTAGCCTTCCCGTACCGGTGAACGGCTGAGGAGTCGTCGCTGGACACGGTTTCCCACCGTGCGATCTGCCCTCGCTTCGGCGGGGGTTTTTCGCGTGTTGCATGAGAACCGGCGCCCCAGGGCTACACAGCGATGTATTCGTGGGTGCCAGATCCCTTGACGGCCTCAACGAGGCGTCCCAGGGAGTGGGTGCAGGTGGTCTCCATATAAAGGAACGACCGGCCTCAGGCGGAGACGGACCCCCGGTCGGGAAGTGGGCCCGGGTTGACGCGCTCTCCCGGCGTGAACGCCACCGGCAGGTGCTTGATGCCGGCTATGAAGTTGGACCGCAACCGGTCAGGCTCGCCGGTCGCGCGGATGTCAGGCA